>Ga0206838_10042_pt2 | contig 29046 bp, 26 predicted proteins | sample Alteio_BWOrgCont_26_FD_152879 | JGI IMG/M metagenome (GOLD analysis project Ga0206838, IMG submission 152879) | Enriched cells from forest soil in Barre Woods Harvard Forest LTER site, Petersham, Massachusetts, United States -... | ecosystem: Environmental > Terrestrial > Soil > Temperate forest >...
TTTCAGGCAGACACGAAAACGTGGCTTGGTGGCGATTTGGCAGTCGACCTGACCGATGCGGTGCGAGAGTCCTCCAGTATCGAAGCGTGTCGTAACCGGCCCGCCAGGTCATTTGGGGGAATAACAGAAATCACGATGATAGCCTAAACGTGTGACGTTTCTAGGACGCTGGACGCTATTGCTCATCGCACTTGCCGCCCGCGTTGAAGCCCAGCCTGGCATCCGCCAGAACGGAGTATTCAACTCCGCGAGCCACATTCCGCCAACACTCTCCGGCGGAGCTTTGGCTCCCGGGGCGCGTTTTACGATGTTGGGAGTCCGTTTCGGGTCATCCCCAGGGACAACGATAATGCTCTCGAGCGCGGGATTTGCGATTCCGGTTCAAACGATTGAAGTGACTGCTGGGAGGATCGAAGCGCTGCTCCCTCGGTCGACGCCCCCAGGTTCCGCGAAGCTGGTAGTCACAACGGACGGGAAGGCGAGCAAGCCATTTTCCGTAACGATTGCACCGTCCAATCCTGGCATTTACAGCCGCAATGGCGAAGGTTGGGGGGCAGGGCGAATCGACAATATCGCCTCCTCAGGCGCCCGTTCTCCCAACGCGTACTCGAATCCAGCCAATCCGGGCCAAATGATCGCGATTACGGTCACCGGTCTCGGCCAATTGAGGGAAGTCACAGTAGTGATCGGAAATCGCGTCTCGAAGGCGACCCGGCAGGGCGCCAGTTTATCGGCCGGCGACGAAGAGTTGAGAGTACGGATTCCCTCCGATGTCCCTCAGGGATGCTTCGTGCCGCTATACCTGCTTGAAACGCCGACGCAGGCGAGTAACGTGGTGACGATCGCTGTCAAGCATGGCGCAGGCGAATGTAGTCCTGGCGTGATCCCTAAGTTGTCGGGGACCAAACTCGGGTTGGTTACGCTGTTTCGCACGAGAATGAAGACGCAAGATAGCAATGTCGAGTCGATTCGAGACGAGGCGAAGATCGTTTTCGGGTCCGCCGACCAGGGAAATGAAACGCCCGGTTCATTCGATTCAATGGTGGTTCTGCCGCCGCCGGGCACATGCAACGCTTATGTGAGCGGCTTCGTTTCCGAGGGGTTGACGAGTACTGTCGCGTTCTCCGCGATGGGCGGGCTGGCGAGCACGTGGGACGCCGGCGTCGCTCTTACACTCAGACGGGGCGCCCAAAGCAGGACCGTCGGACGTTTGCCGAACGGCTGGTATAGCGGAAATCTTGGCGCCGGCGGAGCCGCTGCCAAGCGCGGCACTGCGGGACCTTTCCTGGAACCCGGCGAGTTAATCGTCGAGAGTAACGGAGGCGCCGACATTGGACCGTTTACCCTGAAGGCCGACGCTCCGGCGCCGTTTGAATGGACCGATCTCGAGCAAACGGCCGTGATCGACCGGCACCGCGGGTCTACCGTACACTGGCGGGGCGTTCCCGGTGATCGTCTCGTGCTGGTGGTCGCGACGAACGTTGATCAGATCACCACTTCAACCGGAACCTGCATATGCACGGCACGCGGCTCTGCCGGTCAGTTGAAGATACCAGCAGCCCTTTTGGCTCACGTACCGGCAACGCAGGACATTCCTGGAATCCCGTTCGATCAACTGTACGTCGCATCCATTTCCGCAAAGGAGACTATTCCCGTCAAGGGCAACGGCCTGACCGGTGCAGCCGCAGTCGGCGTTTACGCCCTTGGAAGGATTGTGGAGTACCGGTGACAGTTATCGGACCGTAACCAAAGTCCCGGGTTGCGTGGAAATTCCGTTGTAGGTGGCGATAATCGAATTGTCGCCGCTCACCGCCCCAGCCGGAATATCCACGTTGAATTGAAAGAAAGCCGGAGAGCCGACTAATCCAGCGAACCTTACATTCGCGTTGTTCCCACCGATACGAACTACCGGTAGCGTTGGCAAGGGTCCGTTCTGGGAAGCTGATCCACTCACAACCGGCGGCGTAACCGGTCCAAAACCGTTGGCGTATACGATGATTTCTTCGCCGGCGGCGGCGGGCGTGCTGGCTCCGGGATAAAGACTGGTCGGACCGATCACGGTCCCATCCAGATGCGTCGCCAGAATGTAGGGGCCTCCGTTGATGACGAAGAACGACGGCGAGTACGGCTGCGCGGTGGTCGAAAAGGCAGAACTTGCCTGCCCTTGATTGTTGACCACGACTTGCACCGGACCCGGCTGAAGGTCCGGCGGCGTCACGACATTGATTTGCCCCGAGCTGATGAAATAGACGAACGCAGGTTTGCCGTTCATCGACACGCTGGTGCCGTCGAGCACGGTCGGCATTTGATTGTTGACGAAATCGGAGGCTTGCCAGATGCGTGAACCCGTGGCCAGTCCTGCTCCTTTGATCTCGACCCAGGTGTTCGGCGCGATGGTCGGGGATTCTCCTTCGGCGTTTGCAACTTTGGAGATCACGGGCGTGACGGGGAATCCGGAAAACACTGAGTAAAATGCGTCGCCTTTGGTGATCCTGCTGGTCTTCGCCCCAGCATAACTAGGCTGGGCCGCGTTGGCACTGACTGGGAAATTCGATGAGAGCGTATGCCCGGCAACGTACACTCGATTCGCACTGTCGATCGCCACTCCCAAAGCTTCATCGTCGGCAGTGCCCCCCAGATACGTGCTGTAATTGAGCGCCGTGCCAGTCGGATTCACGACTGCCAGGAACGCGTCGCCATAACCGACGTACTTTGCCTGGCCTCCATCGCCCTTCATTTTCGATTGAAACGGCGACCCGGCGACCGGGAAATCAGTGGAGTCCGACCAGCCCACTACGAACGCATCGCCAGAGCTATCTATCGCGATGCCCGTTCCAGCATCGTTCAGACTCCCTCCCAGGTAGGTGAGGTACGAGAGCCCCGTGCCGGCGGGGTTGAGTTTCGCCACGAACGCGTCGCCGTAGAGTTGTTCAATCAGGAACGGCAGAACGTAGTATCCGGCATAGGCAGCCTGGACGGAGCCAGGCGAGGTCGGGAGGTTGATGGTACTGGTGGAACCGGTGAAATAAACGCTGCCCGATGCATCCACTGCCAGGGCGCTAACGCAATCGTCACCGGCGCCGCCAAAGAACGTCGAGTAAACCAGCGCCGTACCGGTCGGATTCAGCTTGGTTACGAATCCGTCCCCAAAATTTAGAAAGAAATTTTGCGATTCGATCCCGCCGAAATTCTTTTGAAAGACGCCCGGCGTGACCGGGTAGTCGCTCGAAATCGTGCACCCGCCCACATACACGTTGTTCGACGGATCGAGTCCGATGGAGAAGGCGATGTCGTCCTGAAATCCTCCGAGATATGTGGAAAACAACAGTTGAGATCCGGTTGGATCGAGTTTCGCGACGAACGCGTCGCCAGGGTCCCAGAAAGGAGCGTTGCAGCACGGCTTGATCGGCTCTCCGCCCACCCCTCGCAACCTCGTTTGAAAAGCCCCGAGCGTGGTCGGAAAGTCCGCGGACCGCGTCCCGCCGGTGATATACGCATTTCCCGCACTATCCACCGCGATGGCCGTGGCGATGTCATCCATGCTGCCGCCGAGGTATGTGGAGTACAGGATCTTATCGCCGGTCGGATTAAGCTTGGTAACGAACGCGTCACCGGTGCGCGTGATCAGATTGCCTCCGAGCCCGGCGAACTGTGACTGGTAAGCATTCACAACCGGAAAGTCCAGCGAAGTAGTCGCGCCGGTCAGATACGCGTTCCCGGCAGCATCGACGGCAAGCGCAGCGACGCCTTCATCTCGCGCGCCGCCGATGTATGTGACGTAAAGGAGCGCGCCGGTTGGGCTGAACTTGGCGACAAATCCGTCCCCATGAGTGACGCTCGCCGTTTGGCCTCCGAAATTCATCTGAACGCCATTGACGGTCGGAAGGTCGATCGAATCGGTTTGGCCTGCAATGTAGACATTGCCGAGAGCGTCCACGCCTATCCCGCGCGCCACGTCATTTCCTGAGCCGCCGAAATACGTGGAATAATTCAGCACCGGATCGATGACCAGGGTGTGGTCGTGGTCGTAGGCGCCAATTTCAAATTTGACGATTCGGTTCCCGGCCACGACGAACCGCCCGGCGACGGGCCGTCGAACTCCTGCCGTGTCCTGATAGATGTCAGGCTTTTTGAAGTGGATATCCTTGGCCGGTGTTGAAATCAGCAAGTCACCGCTTGGGTCAACGCGAACTCCCGTATGGCCGCTTAACTCCATCCGAATTACTTTCGGATCCGCGTGTGGACTGAGGACCAGATCGTATTCCAGTTGGCCACCCTCACCGTGGTACACGAGATCGATCCCGGGATACACATCGTGGCATCGAACGCGTCCATAGGCTGCGATACCCGTGCGCCAGTTGCCCTCGGCGCCGATAAAGTAGTTCGATAATCCCGCAACGCGCGCCTCCGGCTGCATGGCAGCGTTGGAATTTCCACCCACCCAGCGAGTGCGAATGGACCAGCCGATCGATTCAATCCAGCTTTGAGAGGGCGCGAGTTCCAGCGTGAACCCTCGGCCGTGGGTCTGGTATTTAGACTCCTTGTGCGGAGTGCGGCTGCGATTTTCCTCGAACCGGAGGGGAAGCTTGCTTAGCGATACCACAGGAGGCGCCGATCCTCGCGCTTCCGCAAAAGCAAGTGCGTACAAGAGGGCCCATCTGTAGCATGGCTTCACACGTCACCTCCGCTAAATGCCCGCGTAGAAGCGAGGTTAGCACAGCCACTTGGACCCGCTCAACGAGGTTGCATTTGTTGCCGTCGTCAAAAGAGCGCCCGCTTCACACTTCTGCTAAGTCATTGATTTAGAGCGGGGGATTCGCGCGAAGAACTGTGGCTTTTGATCAGAAGTGGTAGCGCTAACGGGAATCGAGTTGTCTGCCGCCGGTTCAGTTCGGTTCAGTTGAGTCCAATTTGATTACCATCGTCTGCTGACGAGCGCATATAAGGGCATCATCCAATCAGGGCTGATATCCGTCATTCCTCCACTTTTCAAACATACCGAGCTGCGCTTCGGTCCAGAATGGGCCACCAGGAGGCATCGTCTGACCCACCAGACTATCCTGGATCGCTCGTGCATTCCCATAGTTGTTCGTGGCGTCGGACATGTATCGGTAATCGTCCAAAGGCACGCCGTGAGCCTTCATGTGATTGATATCGATTTCGCGAAACATTGGCTTCACATCCTTTGAGAATGATACGGGCATGCTATTTCTCCTTCTCGATTGAACGTCTCCACAGTGGAAGGGTTGTCCTAACGATGTTTAATCAAACCCAAGCTCAGTCACTTTCATTGCATCACTATCGGCAACAGGTTCCCACGTTGCCCGTGGCGAGAGCCCGCCAACCATGGGGCGCACCGGCGCTTTCCAGAGATCTGGAATCACTTACTCCCTGCCGGGAGCTGGTTAATTACGGCCGCACCCGCCTTGCTTACCACCTCATCTTGCGAGTCGGTACCTCCCGAACAACCGATTGCGCCGACAATCTTGCCCTGCTCGATCAGTGGAATGCCGCCGCGAGACGCAATGATTCCGTCGAACGCGAGCAGATAATTGAGATGCATACTTGAACGCCGTCCTCGAAGACTTTGGTTGGGCGCCGGAAGGTGGCGGCTGCCCGCGCTTTGTGTTGCGCAATCTCAATCGAGGCGAGCATCGCGCCGTCCATTCGCTGGAAGGCAACTAAGTTACCCCCGGAATCGACGACTGCGGCGTTCATCTTCCAATTCCGCTTCTTCGCCTCCGCCACCGCGGCGTGAATCACCGCCTGGGCTTGGTCCAATGACACGGGGGGCCCATAGGCCACATCGAACGGCATTTCGTCTGGGATGGCATCAAGAGGATTCGACGACGTGAGCGGTGTTTCAATGGCGACTGCTGTTTTGTTGCTTGACATACATTTCCCTCCTCAGGGTTAGAAACTATATTCCGAAACTGGCCTGATGACCGCCGTCGTGCCGTCTGCAATCCCTCTCGCGCATAAAAGCGCGGACTAACGCTGCGATCTCGTCACCGGTGGTATCCAGCTCGTAGAACAGCGAGAGCGAAACGCGTATGAGCAGGACGGCATATTCTTCCAATCACTGTTACCCAGCAGCGCAAACTGGACCAACCGTTTCCGATCCATCTCTTGTCCCTCGATCAAGGGGATGCGCTGACATCTCATAGCTCTTCTGTTCGATTTGTACCGCGTTCATGGATGGCTCCTTTCGATACCGTGCTCGTTGAAAATACGGTGCCCGAGTTCCGCTCCCATTCTTAAAAAATCGATCGACGCCAGCTAGTCCAGCAGCGACTCCCAATTGGCTGGAACTCTCCCTGCCGGTCCTGGTGATGGTTGATCCTCCGGATGCGAGTGTGGCGGAAGCAACTCCACACCATTGACCATCCCCCGCTTGTCGTAATCGTAGAACCAATCCTCGCCCGGCTCGAAGCTGGTAATGATCGGATGCCCTGTTGTCGCCGCGTGCTTGGACGCATGGCGGCTCGGAGAACTGTCACAGCAACCGATATGCCCACACTTCGCACACCGACGGAGATGAAACCACCAGCCTTTCGGCGACGCTAGGCATTCAACACACCCATCCCCACTCGGCTTCGAAGCGGGGTTGATTCCGCGCTGGTCTTTTTTCACTTCCAATTTTCCTTCCGTGTCTTGGCAAGCAAGCTTGCCTTCGAGCGCGTCCCCACAACGTCCGGAGTTCGGAACCGCGCCGAGCGCCGACCTAGCGCGCAATTTGGCCCAGGTAGTATCCGAGCCGATTTTCGACATCCCCCGGCTTGTGGAAGCCGCGCGCCATCAGCGCTTTGATCCCATCCTGGGCGGGGGGTCGCCCGAGTGAAGCAACGCACGCATCCCACCCGGCGCCGAGCTCCACATCCGGCGGCAGGCTGGTGTTGACGAGGCGCTTGGTGTTGGCGATCGCCCATTTGTCGAACCCGGCGATACGGGTCGCGAGCGCCTCTACAAACGAGTCTAGATCGGCGTCGGGCAGTGAGCGGTTCACGTAGCCGTAGGCCTCGGCTTGGTCTGCCCTGAGGTCTTCCGAACTCAAGAGAACCTCGAGGGCGCGGTTTCGGCCGATGAGTCCGGGCAGCCGGGCCATGGGGCCGCCGCCGGCGACCATCCCCACGCCAACTTCCCATTGCGAGATCATGGCTTTTTCACGGCTGGCGAAACTCATGTCGCAGGCGAGCGTAATCTCGCTACCGTTGCCTGTCGCCCGGCCGCGGATGAGAGCGATGGAGGCGACTGGCGCACGAGTCAGCCGCACGAGGAAGTCTGGCCAAGGCGGCAGGCCCGTGGGACCCGCCGGCATTGAGGTCAGGTCCTCAAGCTTGGCCAGGAAATCGGAGTGATTCAGGAAGTAATCCTCGACCGCGCTGTCGAAAACCACGACCCTGACATGCTCGTCGGCCTCGATCGCGTCGATAAGCTCCTGGAACTGCCTGACCATTTCCGGACCCATGACGTTAATCGGCGGGTTGTCGATCGTGATCCGCCAATAGGCAGGCGACCGCCGGGCCAGGCGAAGCTGTGCGGGTTTTGTTGGTGTGTTGACAGTCGGAGTGGGATTTTCCTTCGTAGCCCGTTTCGTGGATGCATTCGCAGTCATCGTGATTTCTCCTTGGATCGAGGCTCACGGCCCCATCCTCCAGCGTTACTAGGGCAAGCCGGATGCCGTTGGCAGATTCTTGCAATCAAAGGGGGAGTTCGGACATGCGGTTGGCAACTGGCAGCAGTTAGAGTCGGCAGACCGACGCCGACAAGGGAGCTTCAAGAAACTCCGCGGTCCCGTAAACTGATCCGTGGAGTCGGCGCGATTGGGAAGCGTGCTCGTTCGGGGCAGGTAAAACAGGCTGAGCCGAGGAACCTACGCCGATTCGGGCACACCCGGCCCATTCAGATCAGGCGGACTCACCCATAGAACGAGCCGTATCGGTCCCTTGATTCACGAGATATGCCGCATCTCCCACTCTGAGCAACCCTGACCTGGTCACGGTCGCGTAGACCCCGAGGCAGCCACGATGGTGCTGCGCGGTAGTCCGAAGTATACTCAAGTCGCGCGGGAGATCTTGTTGGGCGAGCGTTGAGGTTACGCACCACAGCGTAGGCTTGAAACCCTCGACCCTGACCGCTCCACCCCGGTCCGCTCCACTCAGGTCGAGCGCGCCGCCCAACCAGGAGTCCTCAACAAAGCCAACGCATTCGGCCTCCGACTCGATATAGATGTTCGGCCGGAACCGACGCCGGTCAATCTGTGCCGTACCACCCTGGAGCTTGCTCAGGTGGTCTACGGAGCCGCTGGCTAATAAATACACTGCTCCAATCTCAAAGAACGTACCTGTCATCAGTTGGAAATAGTCGGGCATGGATTCGGGGGTCCAGTCCGCTTTCATCGTGCCCACCGGCACATCGCCGAACACCGTGGCGCGATCGATGCCCGTCTTTTCGTCACTGGCCGGTTGATTCTCCAGGCGCACGCTGTGTCCAAGGAAGTCTGAGATGACCGTAGACGCGCCCGGATCGTCCGGGCAGATCGTTCGCCCGTCCGGCAAGGTGATCTGGATGCGTCCAGGCGCCGCGAATGTAGGTTCCACCTCATACTCGGCACGCAATGCGAGCAACTGCGGGAACCTCTTTGCGCTGGCGATCCGTCCTGTCGCAGTCTCACGAAGAGCCCACGCCCGATCCCCCAGAGCCCCACGAGGCGTAATCGGAAGCTGGTTTCTCCGCTCTCCCAGCATCGACTTCACTGGATAGCGCCACAATTCGGCCACGCGGCCGACAAAGTGTTCCACCATAACACCTCCAAACCTCTATCGTTCCGTTGAATGGCTGTCGTCAACCTGGGAATTGGCGCTCTGCGATTTAGTCCAGTTCCCACCCCAGGCCGTGTATAGTCTATTCAGAAATTCCTTCCAGGCGCTCGGAGAACGTGAGCTTGGATAAGGTTCCGGGCGTATTGGCTTTTCGGAGCTCCAGATGACTTCGAACTGTCCACCCTCGACGATCCTTCCCAAGCGCATGGTTTTCCAGGTGTGTTGATTCTCTGCATCAATTCGAACCCGTCCACCAGGAGCGTCAAAGCTCTGGTTGGGCAGCGCCTGGCGGACCGCTGCCACGTCATCAGTGTCGGCCGCGTGCACGGCTTGCGCCCAGAGGTGCACCCCCAAATATCCGGCTTCCATTGTATCGGCCACGACGCGTTGGCGGCCATAGCGAGAACGAAACCTCTTTACAAATGCGTGGTTCTCCGGCCGGTCCAGGCTCTGAAAGTAGTTCCAGGAGGCGTAGTCACCCACGATTTCGCTCGAGGACAGACTCTGCAACTCGATTTCGCCGACGCTGAAATAAACGGTCGGGATTCTTTCGGGCGTGATTCCCGCGGCCCGCAGCAGGCGCGTGTAAAACAGGTTCATATCGCCGACGAGCGAATTGAAAATGAGATCGGGCTCGGTTTGAGCGATGGTACGAACGACTCGAGTTACCTCAGTGCTATCGGGGAGCACATATTCTTCTCCCACGATCTCGCCGCCGGTGGCTTCCACTTCGTCCCGGATGATCGCATTCGCCGCCCTCGAATAGACCGAGTTCCAGCCCACCAGGAAGAAGCGTTTTTTTCGAAGGAAGCCTACCGTCCAGCTGACTGCGGGAATAATTTGCTGATTCGGCGCGGCGCCCGTGTAGAAGATATTGGAGCACTGTTCCATGCCTTCGTACTGTGTGGGATAAATCAGCAGATGCTCCCGCTGCTCTACGATCGGGAGCACCGACTTGCGGCTGGCGGAAGTCCAGCAGCCAAATATCGCGCAAACCTTCGCCTCGGCGATCAGGGCCGCAGCCTGACGGGCGAATGCCCGTTCATCCGAGGCGCCGTCGAACACCACGGGCTGAATTTCACGGCCTAGAATCCCGCCGCGCTCATTGATTTCCTCGATCGCCAGAAGAGTGGCGTCAACCACAGCGCTTTCTGTCAACGCCATGGTGCCAGTCAGGGAATGAAGGATCCCCACCCGCAACTCCTGTGGGGCTTTCGCAGGTTTAAGCTCCGAAGGTGGCGTTTGAACGGAGGACTCGTCGTTTACCCGAGGCAGGAAGCGATATCCACGCGTCGGAATCGTCTCGATGTAACGGGGTTTCTGGGCATCGTCGCCCAGCGCGCCGCGCAGTTCCCGGATGTAACCTCTAAGCAATTCATCGCTGACGCTGGCGCCGGCCCAGACGCTGTCGAGCAGCTCCCGTTTGGTCACCAACCGTTGAGCATTCTGCACCAGGTAGAGCAAAACCTCGAACGTCTTCGGTCGCAGATCCACCAGGTTGGAATCGCGCCAAAGTTGTTCATTCGCGGCGTCCAGCCGAAACGGTGGGAATAGAAAAATAACCCTCGATGCCACTGTGTCACCAATGGCCTTCGTGGGCCAGTCCTTAATATAACGGAAGTTCCACGGAACTTTCACGCTCCTTCTATGGATCGAAACGGACTTTAACCCTATTCTAAGCGTGTGCTGAACGGCAAGAGCGGCAAGGGACTCAAAAAAAGACGGGAGGAAGCAATCGTGAAACCCGATCCGTCGCCGAAGAACTCGCCGAATTGGGTCTTCGTCGTCCAGTTTCGTGAGCCCCTAGAACCAGGGTCAGCCCGCTTCGCCGGACGAGCGGAGCACATAATGTCCGGACAGAACGCGGGCTTTAAAACGCCTGAAGAACTGGTCGACTTTTTCGGGCGAGTCATGAATCAACTCAAGCCGCGATCACCAAAAGGTACACGGCAATGAACAGTAAAACGCGGAACCAACCTCACATTCAAAGCGGCAACACATCTCACATTCAAAAAGGAATAACGCGATGACTACTTTAGATTTGATCGGATCCAGTCCAAAATTCCGGGCGTTGCTGACAGAGGTAGAGAGGGTTGCACCAGTGGACTCCGCCGTCTTGATCCAGGGCGAAACAGGCACCGGAAAAGAAGTGATTGCGAGAGCCATTCATGAGGCTAGTCTTCGCCGTAACCAACGTTTTGTGGCCCTTAACTGCGCAGCGATTCCGAGCGCGTTGTTGGAGAGCGAACTGTTCGGCCACGAAAGAGGCGCTTTCACGGGCGCGTGGACGCAAACCAAGGGGCGCTTTCAGATGGCGGATGGGGGCACGCTCTTTCTGGACGAAATAGGCGACCTGCCGCTGGAAGTTCAGCCCAAACTCTTACGTGCCCTGCAAGAGCGCGAGTTCGAGCGTTTGGGTAGCGCCCAGACCGTCCGGGTGAACGTGCGGGTGGTGGCGGCGACCAACCAGGATCTCGGGCAGCTCGTGACCAAGAAGCTTTTTCGAGCAGACTTGTTCTACCGGTTGAACGTAATTCCACTCTGCCTGCCTCCGTTGCGGGAGCGCGTTCAGGACATCCTGCCGCTGACGCAGTTCTTCGTGGCAAAGTTTGCTGCCCGCCTCAACAAGCCCATCGATTTGATTCCCGACGAGGTGATAGCGGTCCTCAAAGCGCACGACTGGCCAGGCAATATTCGCGAACTACAGAATTTCATCGAGCGCACGGTGCTTTTTTCGCCCGGGTCGGTGCTGCGTCTGCCGCTGGACCTGAGGCAGACGATGACGCCGACGGTGAAGCAGAGTTCGGAGAGCGCTCTACGCACGCTTGCCGACGCCGATCGGGATCATATCCTGGAAACATTGAAGCAAACCGACTGGCTGATCGGAGGGCAGGACGGAGCGGCCAATCGGCTCGGATTGCCACGTACCACGCTGGTTTACAAGATGAGAAAGCTTGGGATTGAAACCCGCCGATCCTCGAGGGCGCGCCCTATTCGGCACTTGGCGTGCCGTGCCGCCGCCAACTGTTGAGGAGGCGCCGCGTATCCGGCGTGTTGCTGAATGCCGGCTAATAACGAGGGCGTAAACATGATCGATTCCTTTGGGCGGGCGATGGAGAATGGCGTAGACAGTGGAAAATGCCGGGCCATCGGACTGTCCGATATCAGCTTGAATGAGCTGTTGCCCATTTACGAGGCTGCGAGAATCAAGCCGGCCGTGGTCCAAGTTGAAGCGCATCCGTATCTGCCGGAAACCGAGCTTCTGGAATTCTGCAAGAAGAACGACGTTGTGTTTTTGGCCTTTGCGCCATTGGGTCACGGACTAAGGCGGGCGGTGCAGCGTGGCACGGCCTTGCTTACCACTCCTATGACTGGGCCCGAGCGCGGGAGAATTTCAATATCTCCGCTCTTCCGGAAGACGCGCTTGACGAAATCAACCGAATTCAAACTAGACAAAGGTTCAATGAAGTCGTAAAGACCGGCAGCCCGGGTTTCATTCCACAAGGGAGACAGTTGGGGCTCAGATGAACGATCAACAAGCGAAGGAGCAGTATTCTGCAGGGCGAGATCAAGAGATCCGTGCGGCGCTGGATCAGCATTGGGCGGCGTCCGATGCCAGCGATTTTGAAACGGAGCACCGCATCTATCACGAGGACGCCGTTCTCGAATACCCGCAGTCAGGCGAGCGAACCCGCGGTCGACGCAACATACAGAACCAACGCGCCAGTCAGCCGAGCAACAAGCGATTTGCTGTCCGACGAATCATCGGCGACGGTGATCTTTGGATCACCGAATACATCCTGACATATGACGGCAAGCCGTCCTACACCATTAGCATCATGGAGTTCAGGGGCGACAAGGTTGCGCGGGAAACACAGTACTTCGCGGATCCATTCGTGGCTCCGGCATGGCGCGCTCAATGGGTGAAACGGATGGCGTAACGCCGCATTGAGGCGGGATTGCAGGGTATCCGATAACTCACATCTGTCGAAGGAATCCAATCATGCGCAATGACCTCGTACCCGGAAGCGTTTTTCCTGACTATCAGTTGCCCGATCACACAGGCACACCTAGGAGGCTCAGCGAACTCCAGGGCGATGATCCTCTTATCTTGACGCTTGCGCGCGGACATTACTGCCCGAAGGAACACCAGCAGCATCTGGATCTGGCCGCGTTTTATCCGAAGATCGCTGTGGCATACACCCAGATTGCCACGATCTCCACTGATGACCACCACACTCTGCAGGAGTTCCGCGCGTCCGTGGGCGCCCAATGGACCTTCCTCTCCGATCCCGACAGAACCGTTCAGAAGGACCTCGATATTGCGGAATACACCGATCCGGAGCATAATCCGATGATCCCGCATACACTCGTACTCAAGCCGGGACTCATCATCCATAGGATCTATAACGGCTATTGGTTCTGGGGGCGGCCCTCTGTCGCCGACCTCTGGAACGATCTGCGGACCGTCACGAGCGAGATCCGACCCGACTGGGATCTGAGCGCCCCCGGACTCCGCGAGGCTTGGAACGCAGGCGACTTATCGGCCTTTCATGGATGGAACAAGGGTGCAAAAGAAGTTTAGTGCCGGAGGCCCGCGAGCGTAAGCGCATACCACTTGAGTGGATCCATCCACGTCTGCTCGATCGTAAAGCCCGCATCATCCAGCAAGTCACCGAGCGTATTCCGGGTGAACTTGTAGCTGTTCTCGGTGTGGATGGTCTCATGCGCCGCGAATTGAACGCTAACTTGCGCCGCCGGGATATTTACGCACTGATCGCGCGTGCTCTCCAGGTGCATCTCGATGCGTGACTCCACGCGATTCCAGCGCGCCCGATGCTGGAAGCAGTCGGTATCAAAATTCGCGCCGAGTTCCCGATTAAGGCGATGGAGAATGTTCAAATTGAATGCGGCGGTGACGCCATCTTCGTCGTCATACGCCCGCACGAGAATCGCTTCGTCTTTCACCATATCCGTACCCAAGAGCAGCGCATCGCCGGCTCTGAGCTCAGATCTCAGATTGCGAAGAATGGTGCGAGCCTCCTGCGGCGAGAAGTTCCCGATGCTCGAACCGATGTACATCGCGAGCGTGGTCCCCTTGAACCGTCTAAACTTCGCCGGGTGAGTGACGTAGTTCGCCACCATCGGCTGTAGCTGCACCTCCGGCAACAGGCAACCGATGTTATCGCAGGCCGCATCGAGCGCATCCGATGAGACATCAACCGGAAGGTAGGTTACTTCGTTTCGCAAGCCCGTTGCGGCCCTCAACAGGATTCCGGTCTTGGCGGCTGTCCCCGCTCCCAACTCCAACAGGCGCAAGGGCCGATCATAGTCAGAACCAGTCGCTGTGATAATCGCTTCGGCATAGTTCGCCAAAATGTCGCGTTCGGTTCGCGTGGGATAGTATTCCGGCAGGGTGGTAATGCACTCGAAGAGGCGAGAACCCTCGGAATCGTAGAGCATCCACGGAACCAGGGATCGTGGACGCCTGAGCAGCCCGCGCCAAACCTCATCGATCAACGCCGCGCGCGCGTCAAGCGGGGCGAGGCTTTTTCCTTCGAATGTCTGAAGCTCAGTAATGGTATTCATGTTTAAGCACCCTTAGGTCGCCAGACGTATTCCCGTGAACTGCCATCGCGTCGTGGGCGGAAAGAAATTGCGATACGTAGCGCGGATGTGAGTCGCGGGCGTGGCGCAGGACCCTCCGCGCAAAATCATCTGGCTGGACATGAATTTGCCGTTATATTCGCCCAGCGCGCCAGGAAGGGGCTTGTAGCCCGGATAGCCGGTGTAGGGGCTCGCAGTCCACTCCCAGCAATCCCCGAAGAATTGGTCAAGGCCATCGCCGGACACGATTGCGGGATGCAGTCTTCCGGTGTCGAGCAAGTTTCCGTGAATCGATTCGCCGGTCGCGGCGAGTTCCCACTGCGCTTCTGTCGGAAGGCGGCAGCCTCTCCAGCGTGCGAACGCATCGGCCTCGAAAAAGCTCACGTGGCAGACAGGCGTGTCAAGCAACGCGGAAAGTGGATGCCAACCTCGAAGAGTGAAGATGCGCCAGCCGGTGCCGTCCGTGGCATCACGTTCCCAATAGAGTGGCGCCTGCCATCCTTGTTTCCTCACCGCTTCCCAGCCTTCGGAAAGCCAAAACTCGGGGCGCCCGTATGCGTCATCGGACATAAACTCCAGATACTCACGACACGTGACGATGCGGTTCGCGATGCCAAACGCCTCCAGGTACACCTTGTGGCGGGGAGTTTCGTTGTCAAAACAAAAATCCAGACAATTCGTCGGGTCTATGGGATAGCCAATTTCAATGACGCCAGCGCTAAAGCGATGCCACATGAAGTCGGATGCTGAAACGCCGCGCGCTCCCGCAAGAGGCGTGGCGTCGTACGCCGGACGCAGTGGATTCGAAAAGAAGGCATGCTTAATGTCGGTGAGCATTAACTCCTGATGTTGCTGCTCATGGTTCAAGCCCAACATGATGCGTCGCGCTGCGTCGTCACAAATGCGACGCGCGAGGAGCTTTTCCACCGCTTCGTCCACATACGCGCGAAAGGCGAGGACCTCATAGAGCGAGGGACGCGAAAACGAAGCACGCAGGTGTTTCTCCGGAGGCGCCTCTCCGATCGAGTTGTAGTAGCTATTGAATAGCCAGCGAAACTCCTCGCGAAAGGGCTTGTAATCCCGAAGAAAAGGACGCAGCACGAACGTCTCGAAAAACCAGGTTGTATGCGCCTGGTGCCACTTCATCGGGCTGGCCTCCGGGCAGGATTGCACCATCTGATCTTCAGGTGAGATCGCCGCGGCGAGAGACGTGGTCACCGAACGCACGGTTTTATATCCTGACGCCAAGCCAGCGAAAGAATCGAATTCGGTTGGAGAATTCGCAGTGCCTAAGAGGAGTGCAGTATTTGACCCACGCACGATCTGGCTAAATGCATTTCGTCAGCCAGCCGGCACCCGCGCGCGGGAGAATGGAACGTGCGCGAAATCAGGCATTTACGTTAGTCAAAACGGTTCGATCATTCCGCTGAAAGGCGGGAGGAGCAGTCGGCCGACACCGCCAGCCGACTCTGGACACAAACAGACGAACGCCCCTGCCGGCAATTACAAGTCGATTTCGACATCGCCAGACGGCGTCGAACAACAGATCAGCACATTCCCGGCGGCGGGTGGCTCCAGCGGATCAGGCTGATATTTGACGACTCCGCCGATCAAAGCGCTCTCGCAGGTATGGCAGACCCCTGTACGGCACGCCCACCGAACCGGAACGTCGCACGCTTCTGCAAGCTCCAGCAAACTAGAAAATCGTGAATCCCACGAAACCGTTAGCCCGCTTCGGGTAAACGAAACATGAGGGCCGACGCCGGTTTTGCCCGCGGGAGGGTGAACTGGCGGGTGAGCGGATGGCGCAATTCCCGGTGTGATCGGCGTTTCCGGCCCAAACACCTCCGTGTGAATTCGTGTGGAATCGGCGCCCCATGTCTTTAAGCCCGCAGTCAGGTCCCGAAGGAATGATGTCGGACCGCACAAGTAGAAATCCGCATCGCGACCTACACCCAGCCGATCGAGCAGCGGCGCGTCCACATGCCCAACCGAGTCGTAATCGACGCCTGGCTTGTCCCCTGAATCGGGCCTGCTGTAGACAATGTGGCTTCGGCTGTTCACCAGGGTTTGCAGGAGGCCACGCGACTCTTTTGCAAACGGGTGCTCTGCGCGGTTACGCGCTCCGTAAATCCACCAGACCTCACGACGTGACGCCGCGGAGGACAGCGAGTGCAACATGGCGAGTACGGGGGTTGCCCCGATGCCGGCACTGAGCAAGACGACTGGAGCATCTCCGGATCCCAGAATAAAACCGCCCCGAGGCGCGCTCACCTCCAAAATATCGCCCGCGTGTGCGTGATCGCAAAGATATGAGCTGACAGCCCCGTTCGTCTCTCGTTTGACGCTCACCCGATAAGCTTTGGCGCCGGGCATGCCTAACATCGAGTAATTCCGGAGCAGCATTGGGCCGCTGGGTGATGTGCGCAACCGCAGAACCAGAAACTGCCCTGGTAGAGCTGCCGGCAGAGGTGTGCCGCCCGTTTCTTCGATGCATAACGAGACCACGTTGGCAGCTTCTCGATCTACTTCGGCGACGCGTAATGGCCGGAAACCTGGCCAGGCTGGCGGCGGGCCGCTTGGAGCCCTGAGCCCGGGATTACCTCCCTCCGAAGTCTTCTGCTCCGCAATTGCCTTTAGAGACGTCTTCCAACCCTGGCTGAGCGCCGGCACTCGCAGCGACCGTTCCAGTTGTTCGCGCGATGGGTTTGGCAAATACAGGAGCGCATCAATGTTGGCCACAGTGATGCGTTCGGGGCCGTCCGCGACCTTCACGATTTCGTCGCCGGCGCCGACTTCACCTTCCTCCAGCACACGAAAGTAGAAGCCAGGCCGATGATGTGACACGAGCAAAGCAGCCATTGCCGGCTCTGCCATTCTGATACCCACGCGATAGCAGGTGACGCGAGGCTGAGTGACCTCAAAGAGCGCGCTTCCGATGCGGTATCGATCGCCGATGCAGACCTCGGCATCGGCCAAGCCGTCTACCGTGAAATTCTCGCCAAACTGTCCAAACGAAAAATCCTTGCGGCCGAGCTGACCCTCCCAGTAGTGATAAGCGTCCATTTGATATACCATCACGGCGCGGTGTTCGCCTCCATGCCCAGCGAGATCCCCTTGTCCATCGCCCGCCACATTCAGCCGACGGACCGCGATCTTGCCCTGCACCGGCTGCTTCCAGATCGCGGTGTGGACTGTCTCGCCCCTCCATACCACGTCACGAGGAAGCCCGACATTAATTGATAGAAGCCGTCCCATCAGATACCTTCCTGGAAATATTCTCTCGAAGCTGCTTCTCGCCCGGGCGTTCCATGCTTCGAGGCTAGGTGACTGAGTGGCAAATCCGATTCCATGCGTTCCCCGCGTGGTTTCTCAAAGATATACGGGACCTAAGCGGGAGATGACGGCAGTCAGTGTCGGGGCGTCGACGGAAGACACGGCAGAGTACGCCGGGGACCTGAATTGGAAAGTTGGATCGTGTCGACCCGCTGAGTCGGTCCGCGAACAGTAGCGTGCGACGGTCCAGGCTTTGTCTTTCATTTTCTATGCTTTCGCTGTGGTACGCGACATGCGTCAATGGAACACCGAGTGCTGAAAGAGGCCTGCACACCACACCAAGGGAGAACAAAGATGAAAATACTGATGGTCCTGACATCGCACAACCAATTGGGCAACACGGGCCGCCCGACTGGTTTCTGGCTGGAGGAATTCGCGGCCCCCTACTTCGTGTTCAGGGATGCCGGTGTTGAGCTGACGCTCGCCTCTCCGAAAGGCGGGCAGCCTCCGCTCGATCCGAAAAGCGATCTGCCTGAAAATCAAACGCCCGCGATGACGCGGTTCAAGAAGGACGCGGCGGCGCAAAAGGCTCTCGCCAACACGGTAAAACTTGCGGACATGAAGGCGGAAGACTTCGACACCGTTTTCTATCCCGGTGGGCACGGCCCGATGTGGGATCTTGCGGAGAGCCCTACGTCGATCGCTCTCCTGGAGGCCTTCTACAATTCCGGCAAGCCAATCGCATTGGTGTGCCATTCGCCCGGAGTGCTTCGCCACGTTACCTACCAGGGCGCTCCGCTGGTGAAAGGAAAACACGTCGCCGGTTTCACGAACGGCGAGGAGGAGGCGATGCAGCTCACTAAGGTTGTGCCGTTCCTGGTCGAAGATGAACTGCTGCGGCTCGGCGCTATATTCGAGAAGAAGGCGAACTGGGAGCCTTTTTCGATCACGGACGGCCGTCTTATCACTGGCCAGAATCCTGCGTCATCGACCTCGGCAGCTCAGGCGCTTCTGAAACTCATGACCGCATCGAAATCGGAGCCATCGATAACCAGCGTACAGATCGGACAGAAGAGCTATCAAATGCCGCCGCGGGAAGGAATCAGCATCGCGCATTTTCTAACCGTCGCCGACATGGACCGATCCGCTCGCTTCTATGAGAAGGTCTTCGACGGTCGCATACTAAGCAGAGGCGATAGCAGCGGCGCGCCCGTGTACCTTCAGATCGAGAATACGTGGCTCCTGGTCAACGTCGGCGGCGGGCCCACGCCCGATAAGCCGACTGTAACGCTTAGCGTCCCAGACCCGGATCACATCAACAGCTTTATGAATATTCGCGTCGCGGATATTGAAGCCTGCTACAAACTCTGGAAAAGCCGGGGAGCTGAGTTCATCACGCCGCCGATTCCCAAATACGGCGAGATTCGCTGCTACATCCGCGATCCTGACGGTTACATTATCGAGGTAGGACAGAGCACCGACCTTACGTACGGTTAACGCTTGATTCAGGCCCAAGTTTAGGTCAGAGAAACGAGCATCATATGTACTTCAGGAGACCACGCAGATGACCGGCCCCATCAAGTCGAACACGCTTGGTGTCAACGTCTTTACCGCACCAGGAAAAGTAATGGTAGGCGAGCGGCCCAAGCCATTCGGCGAAGCGCTCGGCTTTGACCCGATGACGTCGACTCTAATCTTCGGCGACTACGACGCGGTTCTGGTGGACGCAATGACGACGGTGGCTGAAGCCGAGGCTCTCGCGGATTGGGTTGCGCTGCACAATCGCAACCTGGAGACCATCTATATAACGCACGCCCATTTCGACCACTTCTACGGTCTGAGTATTCTGCTCGACCGTTTCCCGGGCGCTCGGGCGATCGCAACGCCCAAGACGATGAACGCCATGCAGATGTCTTTCACTCCCCCGGTGGAGCGGTTAGCCCGCCGGTTGTTTCCCGGGCAACTGGCCACTAAATTCGTTGCACCTCAGCCCTATGAGCACGCCACGTTCACTCTCGAGGGGCAGGAATTGCGCATCCTCGAGCAGGGCCACACCGATAGTGCCGATACGACGTCTCTATACGTTCCGTCGATCGGCCTGGTCGTCGCTGGCGACGTGGTGTACAACCAGTGCCACATGTACGTCGGCGATACCACCCCCGAGAGCCGGAAAAACTGGGTCGCGGCGCTGGACCGGCTGGCAGCGCTGAAGCCAACCATGGTTGTAGCCGGTCACAAGAAGCCTGGCGCGCCCGACTCACCGTCGGCGATTGAGGACACCAAGCGCTATCTGCTGGACTTTGATCGGCTACAGAAAACCGCGACGTCCGACCAGGAGCTATTTAACCAGATGACCGAGCTTTACCCCCGCTGGGTAGCCAATCAGTCGTGGTTGATGTTCGGATTCCCGAGCGGCTGATGTGAACGCTCACTCGCGTATGATCGGAACCGGAGTCGTCCATGAACGGCGAACAAAAATGACCATCCCAAAAGGAAATAAACAATGAAAACACGAATGTTGATCGGATTACTGTCTTTCGTCGTTCTAGCAGGGCTTGTTCTGGCTGCCCAAGATAAATATACCTTGAAGGTCCCGGGCGGCCTCGCGTTCTCTGAATTCAGAGGATATGAAGCTTGGCAGACGATTTCGGTCAGTCGAAATGAAAAGGTCGTCACCACGATCCTTGGCAACCCCGCGATGATCAATGCATTTCAGTTGGGTATTCCCGGCAATGGAAAACCTTTTCCGGACGGAGCCAAGATGGCCAAAATTCATTGGACGCCGAAGCAGAACGAGTTCTTTCCAGGAACGACGGTGCCGGACAAGCTCGCGAACGTCGACTTCATGGTCAAAGACGCCAAGAGATTCGCCGACAGCGGCGGATGGGGATACGCCGTGTTTGACTACGACACCACCTCTGACACGTTCAAACCGGGAACCTTGGCTAGCGTGCCTCCGCAGGGAAATGACGCCAGATGCGGGTTTGCGTGCCACACCCAAGTCAAGACGAGAGACTACGTTTTCACCAATTACGGGAAAAGGTGAAGCGGTACTTTGTCGTTCCCGAGAACGATCGCAAGGCTGGCGGCGGCGTGGTTGTTTAGCGAAGCTGCTTAGGGAGGCTGTTGAATGATACACGTGATCCAGAGCGCATTGACGATGGTCCGCGGCGCGGAATGGATGCCGGTGACGGCGGCCCGCGTCCTGATCGGCATCTTTTTCTGTATTTCCGGCGGGACTAAGTTGTTCACAGAAGCCCAGTTCCGCGTGCTTGAGCAGACCATGATCCAAATACGCGTCCCGTTCCCTCACGCAACTGCGCTCTTCGTCGCCACGGTCGAATTCGCGTGTGGGGCGGGCCTGGCGCTTGGGCTGGTCACGCCGCTGTGCGCCGTCATGCTTACGGGAGACATGATCGTCGCGATCGCCACCACTTCGGTCCGCACCATCCACGCGTCCGACGCCCTCCAGTGGCTCGATGACTTCCTGTACCTCCCGGAGGTGCTATACGTGTTGATCCTCGTCTGGCTGATCTTCTCCGGGCCGGGTCGATACAGCGTCGATGGCTTCATCGCGTCGAGAGTCGGCCTCTTCGGCGTCGAGCGCTAGTATAAATGTTGATTCAAAAGAGTGCAGGAGCGTCACGGTTCAACACCGTCGCATACGTGACGGCCGACGCGCCCGCCCTCTAGCCAAATATCAAGGAAAGGATAGCAAGACATGCCGGAAGCGACTTGGAAACCTCATGAGAAACACGGACGGCTCACAGCGCAGAGCGACCTGCCCGACAGTGTATACGCGTTTCCGAATCAGCGTAAAGAACCACTGACGGACGCACAACATGTGCGTAATGCGGTCGCGCGGTTCGATCAGGTCATCGACGTCTCCGATGCCGACCGTGCCTTGGCGTTCGCGAACATCGAGAGAGCTGCGAACTACTACGGCATCAACCTTGCGGAAACGTCATGGCACGACCTGGGCATTCATCCTCGAAAGAGCAAAAGTGAGGCTGCCGCCAAAGTCACTGTAACGCGTAAACGCCGGGAGAAGTAGTGGCAGAAGTGAAGTGAAAACTCGGCAGCGGAAGGCGCGGCGACCCAACTCCAGAAGTCGGGCTTCGACATGAACAGTTTGTCGGTTGTGGGAAAGGATTATCACACGGCCGAGCGAGTCGTTGGCTATTACAGCGCTTGAGACCGCATGAAGTATCGGAGGAAGTTGGGCGCTTTCTGGGACGGGCTTCTGCGCCTTACTATTTGGCGCTGCATTTCTATTGGGTGCCGCGATAGGCCCTGTACTGGTTAGCGGCCCAGGTCCGACCGGTCATATTCTCGGACCTGCCAAGCGAGCGGTGACAAGTTGAAAGTACCAGGAGATGAAATATGAAAGCGATTGTTGTCCACCAGTATGGCGGTCCGGAAGTATTGAAGTTTGAGGACTACCCGGATCCGGTGCCGGGCCCGGGCGAGGTGCTGGTGCGGGTCGCCGGCGCCAGCGTGAATCCGATCGACTACAAGCGGCGTGCCGGATTAACGAAGGATTATTATCCCATCCGGTTCCCGGGCCTCATAGGAATCGATATCGCGGGGACTGCGGTCAAGATTGGGCCGGGAGTGGAAGGCTTTTCCGTCGGCGACCAGGTGTTCGCTATGGCAGATAATACCTACGCCGAACTTTGTGTCGTCAATGCGGCGGTCTTGGCGAAAGTCCCCAAGGGGCTCGATTTGATCCGGGCCGCGGCGCTGCCGCTAGTGACGACGACTGGCAACCAGCTCAGCGCCGCTACGGAAATCAAAGCGGGCGAGACCGTCATGGTCGTTGGCGCTGTAGGAAATGTCGGGCGTTCGGCGGCATTCACTGCGAAGGAACGCGGCGCGGTTGTGATCGCGGGGGTCTTGAAGAGGCAGATAGATCAGGCGAAGACTGTTGGCGCGGATCAGGTGGTCGCAACCGACGACGACACCGCGATTGCGAACCTTCCGTCGCTCGATGCGGTTGCGGATACGGTCGGCGGAAGAACCGCAGAGAAGCTGATCGCCAAGGTCAAGCCGGGAGGAGTGTTCGCTTCGGTTCTCCGGGCGCCGCAGAATGCCGCTGAGTACCCATCTGTGAAGGTGGTGTTCGTATTCTCGAAATTCGACAGGAAAACGCTCGAGTTCATGGCCGAAGCGGTGCGAGATGGCAAGCTAGTCATCCCGATCAGCCAGACCTTGCCACTCCGTGAAGCGGCCAAGGCTCAAGCTGCGGCGGAGAAGGGTGGCATCGGGAAGATCTTGCTGGTGCCTTGAAAAGGAAAATCGAAACTGAAGAAAAATCACCGCGGATTTAATCGCGCTTCGCCCGGCATGAGGCCGGGTGCGTTCTAACCCACCCATCATCTGATTGCCATCTTCCGGAATCCGGCAGGCAGTGAATCTGGTAGCACAAATTGTTGAACGCGGGCTTCGCGCCATCGGACGCCATCACCGCCGACGGCAAGGCTGTATTGGATTCTTGACGAGGCGCAAACGCATCTGGCGGGCTTTGTGATGCAGGCTATCTCTCGATTCTTCGCGACGGAGCAGGTGTTTACGGATCATGATCTGGAGGACACCCGGCAAGGCGCTGGGTTTCTAGCTGTGCGCTGCCCGACGGATGACCTGAAAAACACCGGGTCGACTCAGTGGGTCTGTCCACGCTTTGCCGGGAGCCGGGAAGTCTACCCGCGGTGCCAGCCACCCGACATCAGATATCTGACGACGCGGCCCGTTCACGCTAAGTCACTAAAATCTCGGCAATTTCCGGCAGTTCGAACTAAGCCGCAAGACCTGGTCCTAAGCGTGCACCTGAAGGGGTGCTCGGCTGCGCATAGCACATCGAGCAGGGGGAATCCATGTTTGACAAATCTTTCTTAGCTTCACGCCGTTTACGAGTCGTTACAGGAGCCGCGCTTGGCATAGCGCTAGCGGTCCTGGGCGGGAGGGTCTTTGCCGCGCAGGACAAGTACACATTGCGCGTGCCAAATGGGCTCGCATTCTCTGACTTCAGGGGGTACGAAAACTGGCAGGTTGTCGCCGTCAGTCAGACTGACGATCTGCTGAAGGTGATGGTCGCGAATCCCACGATGATCGACGCCTACCGGGCCGGCGTTCCCGGTAACGGTAAGACTTTCCCCGACGGCTCCAAGATTGCAAAAATCGAGTGGAAACCGAAAAAGAGCACGGAGGCCCCTTTTTCTGTGAGGGTACCGGACAGCTTACAAGACGTTTTCTTCATTGAGAAGGACAGCAAGAAATTTCGGGAAACGAAGGGATGGGCATACGCCGCGTTTGACTATGATCCCGCATCGGACACATTCAAGCCCGATGCGACCGGCGTCGTCACTTGCGGCTTCTCGTGCCATACGAGAGTGGCGGCCAAGGATTACATTTTCACGGCGTACGGTAAGAGGTGAATGGAGGGAGCGAGGCTTAGCGCCTGCTCGCGTTTAATCCGCGCGCCCGAAACGACTTGGAAGTAGGCAGACCATCGTAGGAGCCAGCATGACAGACAAGAGAGAAGCAGTCGCCACGGAAGACACGGCTCGACCTCACCAGTTGGGCCAGGACGGTTTCAGGGCGGTATTGCCCGACGACATCGACTGGAAGCCGTTTGCGGCGTTCCCGCCCTCGGTCCGGCTGGCAGTCATTGTCGGTCAGCCGTCCGAGAACGCCCCGTACACAATAAGAGTCAGGGTACCTCACGGCGTGAAACTGATGCCACACAAGCACCCGGAAGATCGAGTTTACACAGTTATGTCCGGCGTTTTCTATATCGGCCTGGGGGACCGGTTCGACCCGGATAAGCTTGAGGCGTATCCCCCCGGGAGCGTAGTCGTTCTGCCTGGCAATACTTTCCATTTCCACTGGGCGAAATCCAGTGAGTACATCACGCAAGTAACTGCGATCGGGCCGCTTGGCCTTGAATATCTCAATTCAAAGGACGATCCACGAAACAACAGCGTTTAAGAGACATCAGCCCGTTGTTGGCGTAGAGCCTTGAAAACGTGGTAGCGCTAACGGGAATCGAACCCGTATTTAAGCCTTGAGAGGGCTCCGTCCTAACCGTTAGACGATAGCGCCGATAACGATCATCATACACCACCCCGCCCTCGGATCAGTACGTCTCGATCACTGGCGGTTGTGAGCGAATTCGCAGGTGATACGCTAGCGCGCCCGTCGCCATGGTCAGCAGCGCGGCCAGCGAAACGTAGGGTTTGAAGTAGATTCCGAAAACCACCATCCACAGCGCCGGCAGCAGAAACAGTACCGGGATCAACGGCCAGCAAAAACTCACGATACTCAATTTCTGCCATCCCGGCTGCCGCCGAAAATAGAACAGCGACGCGACGCCCATCGCCGTGAAGAAGCTCAGCGTGAAGCCCACGTAGCTGATCAACTCGCGGAACGGAGTCATGGTCATCAGCATGGTGCACACGCCCTGCGCGACAATAGCGACCCACGGTGTGTGCCACTGCGGATGCACCTTTGCCGCCGCTGCCAGAAACGCTCCGTTTTTTGCCATCGCATAATACACGCGCGGACCCGTAATCACCTGCGCGTTCACCGTGGCCATCAATGACAACGCCATCAGCGCCGCGAACACTCCCGCTACTCCGGGACCGAACAGGTGCGATGCCGCCAGCGCTCCCACCGCGACTTCATTCTTCATGCTCTCGAGCGGCATCGCGTAAATGAATACTACGTTCAGCGCCAGGTACAGCACCGCGACCAGCAGCGTCCCGAGCGCGAGAGCCCGAGGCAAAGTGCGCGCCGGCTGCTTCAGCTCCTCCGCGACATAGGTCGCCGCGTTCCACCCGCTGTATGACAAATAGATAAAGAACAGGCTGATCGCGAACTGCCCGACCAAAGGCGTCGACGAAGTCCGCGTCGTCGAAAGCGAGAAATTGTGCCAGCTTCCCTGCCCCATCCCGAACGCCAGCACCACGAACACCACCAGGATGGCGATTTTTAGCGCCGTCAGCACGTTCTGCGTGCGCGATGCCCGTTGCAGACCCAGCAGATTCAAAATCGTACAAACCAACACCAGCGCGCACGCGAAAAACTGTGGCTTGCCCAGTTCCAGCCGCCAGTCTCCCGATCCGAACAAGACCGTCGGCTGCTCCTGCCCGCAGGCTTTGCATACGTGCCCCAGGTAGTCCGCGAAAGCCAGCGCCGCGCCCGCGATCGGCGCCGAGAATCCCGCGAAGAACGAGACCCACCCCGTCATGAATCCCCACGTCGGACCATACGCGCGCGTCAGGTACACGTACTCGCCGCCGGAGCTCGGAAGATTAATTCCCAACTCCGAGTAGCACAGCGCGCCGAACAGGGCGCACAGCGCGCCGATCACCCAGATGCCCAACACCGGCCCAGGGGCGCCCAGATCTCCGGCGAGAAATCCCGTGGTTCCGAAGATTCCCACTCCGATCATGCTCGACACTACCAGCGCGGCCGCGCTGGTCACGCCCAGTTGTCGAAGCAGAGTTGGTTTCGCCGCTGTAGTCGCCACGTTCGACCTTCTATTCTACGCCTGTAGCCATGTGCTGGGACGTGAAAGCGACATGCCGCCGTCGCATAGATAAATTCCGCCGCTTATGAATTTCGCCGCATCCGAGCACAGGAACAACGCGAGATCCGCCAGTTCGTCCTTGGTGCCAAAGCGCCGCAAAGGCACTCCTTGCTCTACCCGCTTGCGGCTCTCCTCGTCGGGAGCCAGCCGCCGCATGCCTTCGGTATCGTCCGTGGGACCGGGCGTCACGCAGTTGCAGCGCACGCCCGCCGGCCCCCACTCGATCGCCAGCGTCTTGATCAGAATGTCGACGCCCGCCTTCCCCGCCCCCACGTGAGCCTGCAACGCCGTCGGCTGAAACGCGAAGCTCGCCGAGATGGCCAGGACGCTCGCTCCCGGCTTACGCAGATGTTCGTAAGCCGCCCGGCAGGTGTTGAACGTTCCCAGCAGATCGATATCAATCACGGCTTTGAAGCCGTTGGCCGACATCCCCAGCACCGGCGCCGGAAAATTCCCCGCGGCTCCGCACACCACGATGTCGATCTCTCCAAACCGATCACGCGCGTCTTTCACCGCCGCTTCGATGGCCGCGTAATCGCGGACGTCCGCCGCGTGCCCGGCAGCCGTGCCTCCACGCGATTGAATCGCCGTGGCGGTGGCATCCAGTTTGTCCTGCTTTCGTCCGACCAGCATTACTTTCGCGCCATGCTCGGCGAAGCGTTCCGCCATTCGTTGGGCGATTCCGCTGCCGCCGCCGGTGACGAACGCGGTTTTCCCCGCCAGAACATTTTCGCGAAAGACTGACATTCTTTATAAGATACAGGTTTATAAGGATACAGCCCGGCGCGTCACCGCAGTCGCGCCAGTTCCTGCGAGTACAGCCGATTGTGCGGAAACGCTTTGCTCAACCCCTCGAGCAGTTCCTTGGCCCGCGCGACGTTTTTATCGCGCAGCGCGGCCACGGCCAGCAGCACCCGGGCATACGGACGCAGAAAATGGCCTTTCTCGGCGGTCAACGCCAGATTCTGAATGCCGCGGTCCCGGTCCGTTTCCGCGCCGCCCGCGCGCAGCAGCCATCGGAGCGGAGCGGGTTTTAGGCTCAACAGGTAATTCTCGACGCCGATCGCGAGATACGCGTCGCAATAATCCGGATTTGCCGCGATCAGCTTCTCCGCCATCGTCCGGCTGGTCTTTACTTCGCTCAGCGACGCCAGGTAGCGTTTTTCAATTAACGCCAGATAGTCGGAATGCAGTCCCAGTCGCATCAGGCTGGCGAACAATGCGTTCTGATTCTGCGGATCCTGCTGCAATGCCCGCGTCGCCAACTGTTCCGATTGACCCAACGCCGCATCGAACTTCTGTTTCAGCGCCGGATCGGCCACCGGCTTCTTCCGGTTCGCGAACAAATCGTCGTGCAGAAAAAACTCGGATTGGAGAATCTGTAACCGGTCCAATTCGGAAAACAGATAGCCGGCCGCGTCCGATGCCGGGCCCATGGGATCTTCCGGATGCTGCCTCATCCACTCCTGAAACGTTACGTGCGCCAAGCCGAACTGCAAATCGTACATCTGCCTGAACCCGGTATCGAGCAGTGTCGATTCGGCCGGGACGACTACGTCGTTGGGACCCGCGCAGAACAGCGGCCAAGTTAAAACCAGCAACGCTATGGACAACCGTGGCCTCACAAGTGTGCCATGCCTTTATATCACTCTTGATATGACGACGGCGCTGCGCCCCAAGCGGTTTCCGCCGTCATCGAAGCGATCACTTATCCCAGGGATGATGCCGCGGGCCTTCGTCACGATCCTCGACGCGGTCGTAGAGATGCTCATCACTCGTCGTGCCCAGCGACAGATTGTAGAGGCTGGTCAGGCCGAGCCCTTCGCGCAAATCTTCGTCGAAAGCGTGCAATTTCTTCAAATGCGTCGCCAGCGCCGGCACTTCGCGTCCCGCCGGAGTTCGTAGGAACATCTGATAACCGCGGCTGACCAGCATACCGATTTCACTGCCCACCAGCACACCCGCCTTGCCGATGCCAACCGAGCCGTCGCCGCCATCCTCGACAATGGCTCCGCAGCCGTCGCGCGTCACCAGCACTCGCCCGGACGTTTCGCGTTTCGTCTCGAATTTAAGCTCTTTCAGATTCCCGATCCGTTCATCAAAGGTGAATTTATGCGGCGCTAGGCGGCGGAAGAACATGTCTCCTCATTATAATGCGTAGGTGCCATTCGTTCTCGCTCTCGATGAAGGAACCACCAGCGCGCGCGCCGCGCTTTACAACGAGGAAGGCCGCCGCATTGCGATGGAGTCGTCTCCCATCGACTGCGTTTATCCCCATCCCGGTTGGGTCGAGCAGGACGCCAACGCCATCTGGACCGCGCAACTCGAAGCTACTCGCCGGACGTTGTCGAAAGCCGGAGTAAACGCATCGGACATAGCCGCCATCGGCATCACCAATCAACGCGAGACCACGGTCGTCTGGGATCGGAAAACCGGAGAGCCCGTCGCCCCCGCCATCGTCTGGCAATGCCGCCGCACCGCCGCGTATTGCGATGCGCTCCCGTCCCGCGATCTCATCCAAGGCAAGACCGGCTTGGTGATCGACGCATACTTTTCCGGTAGCAAAATTCGCTGGATCCTCGATCACACCGGCGTCAAACCGAAGGACGTTCTCTTCGGCAATGTCGATACCTGGCTGATTTGGAAACTCACCAACGGCGCGGTTCACGCCACCGATCCGACCAATGCTTCGCGAACCATGCTGATGAACCTCGCCGCCGGCGAATGGGATCACGACCTGCTTTCGATCTT
>Ga0206838_10091_pt1 | contig 28865 bp, 24 predicted proteins | sample Alteio_BWOrgCont_26_FD_152879 | JGI IMG/M metagenome (GOLD analysis project Ga0206838, IMG submission 152879) | Enriched cells from forest soil in Barre Woods Harvard Forest LTER site, Petersham, Massachusetts, United States -... | ecosystem: Environmental > Terrestrial > Soil > Temperate forest >...
GCCATAGCCATTCTTCGAGAGCCAGAGCCGTCTGCCATAGCGCTCGCTGTCAGTGGTTGGGAAGTCGCTTCGGTAATGGCTGCCCCGCGTTTCACACCGCAGCAGTGCCGCTTGAGCGATCAATCTGCCGACAGAGAACATGTTGGCTTCCGTTCTCTCTCTTTGCGTCATCGCTTCCATCTCTTCCGAGTCAAAAATCTGAAAGGCATGCTTGTAGCTTTCTCGCAGGAGAATGGAGAGGCCGGCTTCTGATCGGACCAGTCCAGCGTGATGGAACATCTCAGAGCGGAACCGGGATATATCTTTTGGTACTGCATACGGTATGTCATCGATCGCACCAGTTGAGGGATGTCCGTGGGTTGCTAAGTTGTGGCGGTGTCTTCGCAAAGCCTCCGCCAAATTAAGAGCCATTACTCCAGCCTCAAGCAGAGAGTTGCTGGCCAATCGGTTCGCTCCGTGGAGACCTGTGCAAGCGCATTCACCAATGGCATAGAGCCCTGGAACACTGGTATTGCCATGAATGTCTGCTTTGATACCACCCATGAAGTAATGGGCTGCTGGTGAGATGGGAATCGTGTCCTTGAGGATATCAATGCCGTATTCGGCGCAGCGTTGTTGAATAGTGGGAAAGTGTGATGAGATCTCACGAGCCCCAATCGGGCGCATGTCGAGGTTGACATGCGATAGTCCGTGCTCGTGGATGACAGTGTGAATTGCCCGGGCCACTACGTCTCTTGTTGCCAACTCACCATCTTGGTGGAAGCGTTGGACGAAGCGCTTGCCGTTGTGATCGGTAAGGGTGGCCCCGGCGCCGCGCACTGCTTCGGAAATCAAGAATGCTGGTGCTCCCTCTTTACAGAGGGCGGTGGGATGGAACTGCATATATTCCATATCTATAAGATTGGCTCCGGCACGATAAGCCAGAGCGACGCCGTCACCGGTTGCTACGAGAGGATTGGTGGTTCTCTGGAATATTTGTCCGACGCCACCTGTCGCCAGCACCGTATGCGGTGCTAGCACCGTGAATCGATCTTGTCCTGATTCCAGGCGGGCGCCGATGCAAGTGCCGTTGCATGCGTCGTTGTCTACTATAATTTCTCTGGCGCAAGTGTTTTCGAAAATGCGAATGTTATCGCGTCCGGCCGCCACTTGACGCAGGCGCTCGGCCAGAGCTGTGGTGATTGCCCGGCCGGTGGCATCTTTATTGTGGAGCACTCGAGCTTGCGAATGACCACCTTCAAGAGCGAGTTGAAAACCACCTTCCGGCTTTTTATCGAAGGAAACTCCGTAGTTTGCCAGTTCTGCCACCAACCGCTTGCCACCAAATACGATGCCCTGGATCGATGCCAGATCGGCGGCACCGGCACCGGACTTAATCGTGTCCACGAGATGCGCTTCCGGTGAGTCAAACGCGTTTGTTTCCGTCACCGCCGCCAGGCCGCCCTGGGCAAAGGTGCTGTTGGAATCGCTCAGCAGTCCCTTGGAGGCTATCACAAGGGCGAGATCTGTGTTCTCAGCCAGTTTCAAGCTGAGCAACAGCCCGGCCAAGCCGGATCCCACTACGAGAACATCTGCGTGTATACGCTTTTCGGATGGCAACATATGCGCCTCCTTGTTTTAGAATATGGAGATCATTCTCTCGATCGCAGTCAACGCTTTTTTCGCGGTTTCTTCAGGAACCGTGACATGGAACATGTCGTTCGTGAGCGCGTAATGCAGTTTTTCCAAGGTGATCATCTTCATGAATTGGCAGCTCATTTCCGATGCGATGGGAAGAAACTCCTTCTCCGGGTTGTCCTTTTGCAGGCGATGGAGGATGCCGATTTCAGTGGCGACGATGAATTTGTTCGAGTCAGACTGCCGAGCCCTCTGAATCATTCCCTCGGTCGAGGCGACCTTGAGTTGTCCGGCATCACCGCCGGTGCGAGCGACTCGATCTAAATAAGGAGTGAGGCAACCGCACTCAGGATGAATCAGCAGTTCGGCATCAGGATGTTCTTTCATCTTTTCTTCGACTACGCTCGGGTGCACAGCGGCATGAACGTGGCATTCACCCATCCAGATGTGCATGTTCTTGCGACCGGTTACCTTTTGAACCCATGAGCCCAAGAATTGGTCTGGGAGAAAGAGAATTTCTTTCTCTTCCGGAATCGATTGCACCACTTTCAGGGCGTTGCCCGAGGTGCAGCAGTAGTCAGAGAGGGCTTTGATTTCGGCCGTCGTGTTGACGTAGGAAACGACAACAGCATTTGGATGTTCAGCTTTCCATTCTATGAGCTGCTCGAGATTGATCGAGGCGGCTAGAGAGCAGCCGGCATCAAGATCCGGAATAAGAACTCGCTTTTGAGGACAGAGAATGGCTGCGGTTTCGGCCATGAAGTGCACGCCGCAGAATACGATAACGTCTGCTTCCGTCTTCGCAGCCTGTTGAGAGAGACCCAACGAGTCACCGACGAAGTCGGCGATATCTTGAATGATGGGAATCTGATAGTTGTGGGCGAGAATTACTGCGTTGCGTTCTTTGCGCAGACGATCGATATCGTCAATCATGCGCTGAGTTTTTTCGTCACGCCTTACCAGCGTCAACGGTACGGTTGTTTCTTTGGCTATCATACAAATGTTTCAACCTCGAGACTGATATCGAGCCCTGGTGCGGAGTGTGTCAATGCACCAATAGAGATGCCGTTGACACCATCGATTAGATACTTTTCGATATTAGACAGATTAATGCCGCCTGATACCTCGATGTAGGCTTTCTTGCCGATTATTTGGACGGACTGGCGAACTAGTTCGGGAGTCATGTTATCGAGCAAGATTCGGTCCGCTCCGATTTCAACTGCATCTCGCACTTCCTCAAGCGTTGTCGTTTCGACTTCAATAGTCATTTGAGGATTAGCTTTGCGAGCAGCTGCGACGGCAGGCTTTACGCCTTTCGCCAATCTGACGTGATTGTCTTTGATCAGAACTGCGTCGTACAAGCCGAAGCGGTGGTTTGTGCCACCCGCTGAAGCAACGGCCACGCGCTCGAACACACGAAGACAGGGTGTAGTTTTTTTCTTGTGTCCAAAAGCCCCGGTCTTGTCGACAAAAAGCTTCGTGATCGTAGCTATTCCGGACATTCTCTGCAATAGATTCAGAGCCAGTCTCTCAGCCTTCAAAATAGCTGCGGCCGGTCCGCTGAACTCCGCTATTTTGGCGGGCACCACTTCTATGTATGTGCCTGGTGCAACCAGAGTAGTGAGAAAGATATTTTCGTCAAAACGTTTCAGCACCATTTCAACGATTTCTAGCCCGACTATGACGCCAGGCTGTTTGCAATAGATGGCTCCGGAAGCCTTCACTTCCGGGCCGACGATCGAGTCGCTGGTTGGATCCTCGAGCTGAGCGCCCAAGTCTTCCGTAATCGCCAATTCGATGGCGCGGTCCATGAGCTGATTTACAGTCAGCGATGGCATCTTATTAGTGTTTAGGGCTGTTGGCTTCATTTCTGCCTCCCACGGGCTTTGTTGCCATTCGGCTCCCTGCCGGTTTTTTTCTCCTGGGGTCACCAGGACGATTTCATTTAGGTTCGAGTAATCGTATCACTTACGGTATACCCCTACATTAGAATATTGTCTACTGGATTTCAAGATATATGTCATTAACTCGCAAATTCATGGTTCTGGCGGGTCAGAAACACATTAAGCCAGGCTTAATTAGTGTCCAAGGAACACTCTTCCGTTGTTGTCTAATAGTGTGCCAATAACGGTCGTTTTGACTAATTTGACGTGGACAGCCCGAAGACTGGGGGTTTCGGACGCTAGCGTGTTGTAGGGCGGCGCCATGGGCCGCCCGTGCCCGGGTCGGATTACGCTAACCGGGCATGCCTGCTGGTTGCTGACCTCTGTTTAGAACGAGTGCATCCTTTATATAGCTCTTTTGTATGGATCCTTTATATGGCGCTGCGAGCGAGTCTCGACGGGGTAAGAAAATTTCCGAAATTCTTTTCGCCTGGCTGTCGCCATCTTGAGAGCGGGGCTGCTGTACGTACCGCGCCTGAGCAGGCAGCAGTTGAATGGAAACCGATTTTGACCCGCTCCCAGTTCCAACCCCTGGATAGGTCCATATCTGGTCTTCAGAGTTGTGAAGGTATTGTTGCGATCGGTTTCTTTCCACGTGAGACGGCCGTAATATGGTCTCGGCATCGGGCCAGGCACCCTAATTGGATGGCTAAAGCAAATGCGCATTGAATTGAAATTGCTTGTATACACAGTGGCACTTGTCGCCACTATGACCGGCGTTGCTGCTACTGCGGTTGACACTCAGGTTTATGGCAACCTTAATCGGTCGAGAGATGCTTTGCTCAATCAGCGAGCGCATCTCCAGGAAGTCGCTGACGGTCTTAAACGGCGAATGGACGACACCCAAAAGCAGCTCGATTCTGTGAACTCTTATCTGCGAGATACCGACAACGCAATTCGCGACGTCGACAGTGCGTTGCGACAATATTGATTCAGGAGAACTAGAAGTGAGGAATTTGATCAAAGCAGCTTCCTTGGTAGCCCCATTTGCGATCCTCTGCGTCGCAAACCCGGTTCTTTCGGCTGACCAACAGACCGTGCCCCCCGTCATGAAGTTCGAAGAGCAAAAACAGTGTCAGATCAAATGTCTTGATCCACATCCGGGCTGTGAAGAATCGCAGAGAGTTATCGACACTCTTCGCACTCTGTTCGAGGCCTGTGGTCGAGAAGATATGGAGACTGTCTCCTCATATCTAGCTGATGATTGCACCGGTTTCACCGGTTCGCACAAACTTCTGGTCGGTAAGCAGGCGATCTTGGAGCACATCAAGAAAGTGGTCGAATATCACAAAAACGATCCCGATTCGCCGCTTCTGTCTTACATCATTAGCAGTCCTTACGCTGAGGTCAACGGCACCACGGCTACTGTTTCCTACAATGCGTTCAAAACTTATGGCGGCAAACATCCTCGTACTCTTGAATCGCACAGCATGGACGTTTTCGAAAAGCATGGCGAGAAGTGGTTAGAGTCGCACTACCGCAACGACTGGAAAGAAGTTTCTCCGCTTGCTTTGAAATCGGCAGAATCCCAGTCCGAGAAAGACAAGACAACGTCTCAGTAGTCTATTTAGTGATGCATGAATACCGCTGCGGCGGTGGCAAGAGTGGCGATAATGTTCGCCACCAGCAATAAGAGCACGATGTTATTGTTGTTGGATGAGTTTAGCGTGGTGCCTGGCACCGCTGAGTTTTTGTCATCTGGTTGAAGCGATTTCAACTTTTCGTCAATGGTTTTGATGTTGGCGGTGCTGCTTGTGATGCTCTTTGTGATGCTCGTCTTGAATTGCTCAAGTTCTTTTGTCAGTTCCGAATTGAACTTATTCAGCTGATCTGATGTGCTGTTGCGCTGTGAACTCGCACTTGTTTCCAATCGAGTGCGAAATTCGTCCGCGTGTTGCACCACTTTATCGATCGATTTGGCAAAAACTTTTTGCTGCTCTGTGATAGCTTCTTGAAACATTCTGCTCTGGGCGGCGATCTTGCCGCCTAAAGTGGCGGTGATTGCCTCTGCTTGAGCCTTGAGCAATCGGTCCACTTCGCTTCTTGAGTATGTAGCGTACTTGGCTCCGTCAGTGCGTCCGGTTGAAACTGCCTCTTCGCTCACGATCGTTTCTGCTGGCATGATTTGGGTTCGCTCCTCGACATGGGCACTTGATTGAGATTCCGAAATTACTGATGGCTTTACTGATTCGACCTCGGGTTCGGCGTTAGAAGAAGCCCAAGTTCCACTTGTGAAAGCGGTTAGGGATGCCTGTTTTAGATCGATTGAAACTTTGAACGGTCGGACATTGTGGCCGAGGTTGTCACCGAAGATGTTTGCCACAACATGGCGGAGATCTGGTAGATTCGAATCGGCTAAATAGTGGGTTGTTTGGGAAGCTTTATCGTTGATGGTTTCTTCGGTGAGCCACGTCTCTCTGGCATAGCGTAGAGCCACATCGTGCGGCTTAGCGTTTTTGCTGATTTCCAGAGACGCCGTAATATCTTCGTCCGTCAATATTATCGTGCATGCGATCACGCTGGCAGAGCCGAGGCGGACCGAGAATCCAGCGGTATCAATGACCTGCTTCAAAACTTCGGCAGTGAGAGCCAACGTTTTATTCGAGGTGTCAGAAGAGGAGGCGCTCTTCAATGACGTCTCTGTTCGAGCGTGGACTGTGGCTGAAACTGGTTTGATTTGTGTCGACATCGTTCGATCAGGAACTTGTCCCGGTTGGATATGGTATTGCGCTTACAGTATCTCACTGTCGAGCGAAACGAGAATTTATGATTATCTAAGGTTGTCAAGCTAGAATGCAAACACCGGCCTGTCGGGGAGTTTGTCGAATTCTTCTTCAGAGAAACTGTAAAGACGTGCTGGTCGATACGAGCCTTCTTGCGATGTTTCGTTCAACTCCTGGAGCACACCGGTGTTGAGAAATTTCTTGCGAAAGTTTCTGTTGTCTACAGATCGGCCAAGCACTGCTTCGTATACTGATTGAAGATCGCGCAGGCGAAACTTCTCCGGAAGGAGCATGAACGCTGCCGGAGAATACTCGATTTTGTATCTCAGTCGTTGATGGGCGTATTCGACAATGCGCTTGTGATCAAAGGCAACGTCAGGGAGATCGAGCACCGGCCACCAGGCCACTCCAGATGCATCAGAACTTGCTCTCAGTTCCAGACCTTCTTGCCGAACTAGAGCCAGATAAGCGACTGTGACGATACGACCACGGGGATCTCTGCCCCTGTCGCCGAATGTATAAAGCTGTTCCAGATAGATATTGCCGACGTTGGTCTCTTCCAGCAGTTCACGTTCGGCTGCGATTTCGATAGTCTCGTCGGTTTCGTCCACAAGAAAGCCACCAGGCAGGGCCCAGCAGTTCTTAAAAGGCTCGTACTTCCTTTTAACCAAAAGCACTTCGAGCGCTTCTTGCTGGACCGCCAAAACAACAGTATCAACGGTTACTCTTATCGCTTCATTTGGCATGATCTGGTCTGTTTGCCTGGTCTGTAGCCGTCTATTGGCGAGTTCACTTAATTGAGTTTCTCATATTAAACGTACCCGCAACGTTAATTAACCAACCACTTTTCTCGGGTTTGCCCTTATTGCGGCCGTAAGAGATTTTCCAACAAATCCTTACCCCGTCCGCCGGACCTGTCCTGGAAGGCGCCCGTCCCGAATCCATACACTCGATACTGAGATTCAATGACCTTTCTTGGGAGCCGGCTCACCCTTCAATACAAAATCCACTGCCTGAAGTACTATCGACAGTGATGGCCAACCGTGTTCCATCTCAACTGGAATCAAAGTCGCCTGGTGTCCATTGGCTCTGAAGGCGTTGAAGACTGTGTCCTGCAGCACCGGTGGCACCGTTTTGTCCTGGCGGGCCGAGATTATGGCAAGTCGAGTCTGTGGAGACACAGACGAGATATTTGGCATTAAGCTCTTTGCTGCGTATGCGACGGCTACATTTTCCGGCGGTCCGCCGAAACACTGTTCCAAAGTGATTCTTACTGTCGGCAAATGAGTCAGATGATAGAGTTCTGCCAGATCGCCAGCTCCTTCAATGCAGACAACACCTTGAATCATCTTTCTGATATCAGCTGGGGCAAGGGCTGAATAAGACAGGCTGACGCAGCCACCCATCGAACTTCCGATCAAAATTATTCTCTTTACCGGATATTGGGCGCACAAAATTCTGATGCTCTGCGTGATGTCGGACATGGCGCCATCACTTGCCCAAGCGGCTGGAGCTCGGTAGTTCGGTGAAAGAACCACATAAGAATGGTCTTTTGCCAGAATGGCATCACTCAAGGGCGAGTCTTTCGGCATGACGAAAGGCTCCATGCAGTTGTGTCCCATTCCGTGCAGGCATACGAACAGGGTCACATCGCGGGTCTTAGTCGGTAGTGCCACGGGCTCGACAGCAAAAAGATCTTCCTCGCTGTCGTAGTGGCTGATAAAGGCCCGCCGTTCAACCTTCTCTGGCGACGCCAAGTCGCCTACGACTCTGGCTGTTTGGGCGAAGGACAGTGTATTCATGAGTATGGAAACCTCTTGAGTCGCCAACTTCAAGTGTCCCAACGCTTTGAGATAATTGACGAAACAGATGATTCCAAGGACGTTTCCGATGACTGACAAGGCGACAACTGCTATCGCGATCTTTCGTTTCATCAGAGATTCCGCCAGGCAAAGAAAGAGGCATATCTTAGTACATAATCAACGCGGGTATAAGATCAATTGCTTACTATGTGAAGACCATGATCGTACGGCTGACAATCGCTAACATTGCATTTGCACTATTTTTGAGTGGGCTGACTCTCTCAAGCGCGCCGGCTCAGCCCGCGCCGGCGCAGGAACAATCTGCTCGTGATTTGAATCTGAAGGGTGTCCAGTTGCAATCTCAAGGTAAGTTGGCGGAAGCGGCTGAAGATTATCGGAAGGCGATACAGATCAATCAAAACGGAGCCGCCTACCACAATAATCTCGCCCTCGTTCTAAAAGATATGGATCAACTTGATGAAGCCGAGCAGGAGGCGAAAGTTGCGCTTAAACTCCGCCCTAAGCGACCTGACTATCATTGCAATCTCGGCATCGTGTTGATGCGTGAAAAAAAGCCGGCTTTGGCGGAGCAGCAGTTTCGAGAGGCAGTCAGTCTCGATGCCATGGACACCGAATCTCATTATCGTCTGGCGCAAGCACTCAAAGATACAGAGAAGCTGTCGGACGCGGAGCAGGAGATCAAATTGGCGTTGATGCTCAAGCCGGACAATCTAGAATATCACCAACTGTTCGGCGACATTCTCCTCCAACAGAAGCGAGAAGAGGAAGCTCTCAACGAGTATCATCGAGCCAGCGGTGGCCCCAAGGGCACCATGTCTGGTGAACTACGCTCGAAGATTGACTATTTGCAGCAAGTTTTGAAGAGTCGCCAGCATGGGTAGCAGAATCAACGATTACAATGAATCGGAAGGGTCGCCATCAATCGTCCCCGATCGGATGCAGCTGTTGCAGAGGCAGTTAACCATACTGGTATTGAGCCTGCTAGCGCTGTTTCTTCTTTTCCAAGTGGGCGCCTATTTCGCTGATATTCTTCGTATTCTCGGATTCTCTATTCTCTTTTCCTATCTCTTTATCAACGTGGTCGATTGGTTGGAAAAGATATTACCCAATCGATTCGTCGCCATATTGATCGTGTATCTCGTTCTTCTGGTGGCGATGGTGCTTGGTGTCGTTCTGCTCGTACCGGCAATGGTGTACCAGATATCGCAACTCGCCAATTCGACTTTCAATGAGTTTCCCCAGATCATCACCGGCGTCGTGAAAGCGTTGCATCCCTTGGAAAGTAGACTGCACGCCGCTCAGATACAAGTGCGCGCGATCGATATTCTCACTAATATCGCCGCCAATTTTCCCAAACCGGATCCGGCCCAAGTTCTTGGACGAATGACAGATGTGGCTATGTCGACCATGACGTGGCTGTTTTATAGTTTGAGTATAGTTGTGGTTTCGTTTTACTTTTTAAAAGATGGACACCAGATTAAAGAAGGCGTCATTCGTGCTTTTCCGCATAAGCACTATGTTTCCCTCACTCTGCTGGCAACGGATATGGATCTTTCCATTCAGGCGTTCTTCCGAGGTCAGATCGTTCTTGGTCTCTTGTTCGGGGCTATTATGTTCGGAGTGTACTCGATACTGGGTATTCATTACGCCCTTTTGCTTTCAGTCATTGTCGGAATCTGGGAAATCGTTCCTGTAATAGGCCCGACTCTGGGCCTTTTGCCTACGGTCGTGTCCGTCGGTCTCGACGGCATGGACATGGTGCATGGAAGCCGGCTTTGGCAGGTACTCCTGATTGTCTTGATCTTCAACTTGCTTCAGTGGTTGAAAGATAATTTTGTGGCGCCTCGCTATATCGGTGATGTGATCGGTCTGCACCCCGTTATGATTTTCATTGCCATCATGATTGGTGCCAAATTGGATGGCATTGCCGGGGTTATCTGCTCTTTGCCGGCTGCTTGCGTCATCAACGTTCTCATCAGTCATCAGCTCGCTCGATTTACTGCGACAAAACGTGCGCCTGCATACATTCCGCGGGAAGGACTGGAAGCTAATGCGGCAGCAGTTGCTTTAATCAATGAGATGAATGGAGCCTAGCGGCTAAACCATTTTCAGTCTGAGAGCCGACCAATCGTCGTCGATGGACATAATTGCCACACCTTCCAGGCCGATTTCGGCGGCATAGGCGGCGATAGAATCTCGATTGATATCGGTTTTATTCTTAGAGGTGCCTTTAAAGTAGGAGACCCACAGAGCTCCGTCGCCCTTCAGATGTTTCTTTAGTTGCGGCAACTGTTTGGTCAACTCCGCCTCTGACTTGACGAAGACTTGAATGATGTCGGCCCGTCCTTCCACGGTATCGGTTATTTTGGCTCCCGAAGGAACATTTCCGATCAGCTTGTTGTAACCAGCTGGAGCATTCACGAGAAAAACTGTTTTGCCCGCTTTGATAAATAGCTTGTCTGCAATTGATTTCGAAGATATGGCCGGCATCGTGTGACCCTCTCATAATGCATGAGAAATAGTATCAAAGGAGACTGATTTAATGCATTAAATCAGTCGTGATGTTGCTAGGACTTGGGATGCTCGTGTTTGAACACCCAGAACTTCTGACCTATGTAATTGATAATGGTACTGGTGCCGGTGGCAAACAAAAATGACAGTTGGTATTCGACAACCCGCAACACGGGAACCCAGGTATCAATCATATAGAGCGAGCACTTGTTCACAGCCACATTGGCGAAGAGGGAGTAAGAATAAAGGGCAGCGAATTTGAACATTTCCGGCCATGAGTGTTCGGTGCGTCTAAATGTCCAGAATTTGTTGAGAGTGTATGCTACGCAGGTGGCGCTAATGAAAGAGAGCATCTTAGCCTGCGACACGCCTAACGGTTTGATTAACAGCCAATAGACCAAAAGGTCGGTGGCAACAGCGCTGCATCCTGATATCAGATAACGAACAAGTTCGTGTTTGACTCTCGGGGGTGCGGTTTCCATTGCCTGATTCTACTGCTTTGAGTGGCGGTTCAGTATGTAGGAAACCACCGTCGTGATCAAACTGTTTCTTTGTTCTTCTCTGAGTCCCAGTCCATTAGGTAAATGAGCTCATCATCTGAAAGGAACTGAACATTGGGCATTGACGCGCTGGTCAAAGTTAGAACGTGCGCTTTCAAAACCTCTTCAATTTCTCGGCAACGGTGCATGTTCTCTGCCACGATGAACAAGTTGTTGCTCGAGGCTTTGTAGACGACGATTCGGGGCAATTGTCCGTATCGTTCGATGTAATTGATCAGTGGCTTTTCGTCGTCGAATGAAGTCAACTCCAATCCGGCTGGTCCGGAGTAGATAACCTGATCGGGGAAGACGGGCTGAGCAAGCAGGCAGGAAGTGTTTCTGCGCACTGCATCGAGAAGTACTGTGTCTTCGCTCAGGTAGGAACAGACCATGTCGCCGGTGGTGGAAAGAATAAGATCAGAGATGCGATTGCTCAATCTGTATCTGGACCAATCGACACCAAGAAAGTAGCTCAGTTTTGCCACCACTTCGTTGGTTTTGTTGGCCACGTCACCGGCTGAGCCGCCGCAGACGACCAGACCGTGATTCTGCATGAATATGATGGCCTCGTCGCCCTTCTTCCAGTCGCGCTGCTCCAATACCGCTTTTGTGGCAATGGCTGCTCTTATGCCTGGAGTGTGATAGTCGACGAAGATCGCATCAGGAATGATTCCGGAAATCTTTTCGCGCCAGCCTCGCTGGCAGACGATGCTTGTCACCACTGGTGGATGCGTGTGCAGAGTCAAAGGACCCAGTAGCGCATGGAGGAAGGTTTCATTGGACGGGAGTCTGCCTTTGGTGCGACAAGCCGCAATAAGGCAGTCGTGCGCAGCGCGGTCTAGGCTGTCGGTAGATCTGTCTTCCTCGACGTTCTCATTTTCGGCGATGAACTGGAGAAGTTTGCTCACAGTTACTTCGCAAAGTTGGTCTTCTGAGTGGATCTCGCTGAGTTCGAGTCCTGACTGTTTGATAAGCAGAGTCTCGTCATTCACTTTGAGAGAAGAGTTGCCGGCCTTCGCCTGTATCAGGTCGAACCGCTCTCCGGCGAATCTGCTCAATTGGATCAATTCGGTCAATTCTGGCATACAAAATAAAGCCCAGTTGCTGGGAAACGACTCAACTGTAGCACGTTCCCGAGTTATGCTCTACGGCTTCCGAACTGTTTCGGCGCTCTTGTAAATCTGATGTCAGAATGTCGCGACTTGCATGACACCGCTCAACAACTCGGCTGCCAGAAGGGCTTTGTTTTGCCGCAGAGCTTCTCTATATTGGAAAGTATGCTGCAAAGTTCTGGCGGTAACATCGAGTGAGAGGGTGCGCCCCAGTTGGCGAACGATCAAATCTATAGATGCGGCTGTCAACCGGTTGCCGCGATCGTCGATGAGAAGAGCTGTTTGCTCAGCGAACGGATAACTCTCGGCTCGGTCTTCTAGATAATGTCGAATGGCGAGGCGGCAGCTTGCATCAAGTTTTAGCTCATAGCTCTGGTTGCCATGTCCTATGAGAGCGGTGCCGCCGGCCGGACTCAATTGAACGTCATTAAGGTTTAGCTGTGCGCATTCTTCAGGCAAAATGCCGGCGTGAATGAGCAAGCAGATGACGGCGCGTTCGCGCGGGGCCAGTCTGGTATTGGCAGCAAGCTCGAATCGATTCAGGTGATCATCGCTCATCGGTTTGATCGGTTCTTGCAACTCTCTGGGCAGGCGGGTGGGAGACAGACCGATGAACTGGAAGAATTTATCGATAGAGTCAATAGCTACGTTGAGAGTATTTGCAGGAGACTTCAGGCTTTGTCTCATGTGAAGTTTGTACTGTTTCAGGGCTTCGTCTCTTCTGAATCCATTAGTGAAGACACTATCGCTGCCACTATATTCGGTGCTGAGGAAAACGAGAAAGTGATTGACGCGGCACAGTATTGCCCGCATCTCGTGCTCATTCATATTCTGAGCTTTCAAATAGTTGCTGTAAGCGGCAAAGTGTTCATATGCGACTTTCAGCAAGTTGGAGTTGGTGGACTGGTCCATGTTCTCTACCGTTTTTGAGTTAGAACTCAAAGTCAATGATACACGTAGTAGGCTGTGGGCAACTATTTCGTTATCGTGTGTAATTGACAACTGCTTAATCCCGCTAGCGGTGGGCTCAGCAATATACCGCACAGTTGGGCTGTATATTTTTGCCGCATATCTTTTCGTAGGTGTCTGGGAGATGGACCCTTGGTGATTTGGTGATCTTTGGTGGCGCTCTGACCCTTATTAAAAGTATTGACAGACCATACGCATGTATGGTGTAATAATTCTATCCTAATTGAATATGTTGCAGTAGATAGGTCGCTCACGACGGGCGGGGTGCCACTTGGGGCCAGGGGTTTCGCCTGAGTTGGACCTCGATTGGTCTTCGAGATAGTCACCCTGTCTTCTGATGAAGACGCTTGCAGTTGCATAGGAGGTGTTATGGAGTTCGGATGAGAAAAATTGCGCATACATGCGCGTTTGTTATGTACGTATATAAGGTGTGAGCGTGATTTTGCATTTTTGAAAACGAGAATGTTTTGAAGAGATTTTGAAGAGATATTTGAATGGGACAGGCAGAATATAAGGGCGATGCCCTGCACCGTTCGGCTGATGTAGCGGCTTTACGCGAACAACTTGAAACTCGTTTTCCCGGAAAGTGGCTATCGCAAAGCAACGTGCATCGAACTGTTATGACCGGTCTCAAGCAGATCGATCAGGGGCTCACTCATGGGCTCATGCGTCGTCGAGTTTCGGAATGGATAGGACATGAGTCATCCGGTAAAACGACGATTCTTCGTTCAATCATTCGTAACTGGTGTGCGGCAGGTCTTTATGTCGTATACATAGATTCGGGCAACAAGTTGGTCGCATCTGACTGGGCTTTTGTCGCTGGTCACAATCGAGATGAAGTTCGTCCTGCCAGTTTGTTTGATCGTGAAAAAAGTCCGGTAGGCAAGTTCTTTATCGTTCGCAATTTAAATGAGCCAGATGTTTTATGGGCAACCGAGCAGTTGGTGCGCAGTGCCATTTTTGATGTGGTTATTCTTGATGCTGGTAGTTTTTCCGGTTTGAACAAAGCCTATGCTCGTATTCAACGAGCGCTCGATCGCAGTAAAACAGCCTTTGTGCTTTTACGGAATGAGCCAAATTCGAAAATCACCAGTTCCACTACCTGGGGGTGTGATAGTCGATTCAAATTTGCCTGGTCAGAAGAAATTCAATGTCAAAGCGGTTTGACAGGACTCGTCTCAATTCAACCTGTTATCCAAGGCACTGTATGGCGAGACGGGCTGACGCAAAACCTGGAGGTCAGTGGAGACAATCATGTACCGAATCGCTTGTTTACGCATCCCCAGGTTCCAGATCGTCGTACACCAAAAAGAGGAGCCGGAGCTAAAAAAACGTCCACTGGCTCTAATAGCCAGGCGCACGAGCACGTCTTACTCTGATCCTGGGGCTTCGTCCAAACCGGTCAACATCACCCGGGCGAAGGTGTTCATGTGTTCGAGCGAAGCCGCTAAATGTGGAGTATCTCCCGGCATGCGCTTGTCGGAAGCTCGAGCTGAATGCGCCGATTTGATCTGGCGCGAGGCTGATGACAAATTGTACAGGCAAGCTCAACACCGGCTGCTCAATGAGCTAATCGCTTGTTCTCCTCGTGTGTCGACGCAACAAATCGGAGTTTTCTTGCTTGATGCTTCCGGGCTGCAGAGATTGGGCGGTGAGAGTTTGTTTTGCCGCGAACTTCTGAGACGAACAAGTCGCTGCGGTTACGTTCAAGGACAGGTCGGAATCGCCGATAGTGCCTTTGCCGCCCTGGTGGCAACCCGATGCAAAACTAAGCGCTGGCTGATTGCTCCCGGAGGCAGCGATCAAGCATTTCTGGCTCCGCTTTCCATTAATCATCTGCCTCTTTCCCTCGAGTTGCGCCAACTATTTGAAGAGTTAGGCATTCTGACCATGGGGCAAGTGGCCGATTTACCCGGTGATTCGCTATCTGGTAGATTCGGAAAAGGGGGTATATACATTCACGAACTTGTCCGGGGCATCGATGACAATCAGCCTCATTTGCCACCGCTTGAACGCAAGTTCGAAGCCACCATCGAAATTGGTGGACCGGTCGAATCGTTGAACGACACTTTGTTTCTCTTCAAAGCAATGCTCGATCGACTGACTACCGAATTGAAGCAACAGATGATCTGTGCTGACGAATTGATGGTCAGTTTCTATAATGATAGCGATCGATTTGATGAGCGGAAAATTCCTTTGATTCGTCCATCAAACAGTGCCAAGTTTCTAGTGGAAGTCATAAAGTTGACGCTCGAGGCCAAACCACTTCGGCGTGAGTTTACTGGGCTCAGAGTCACGGTCAGCAGCTACTGCCAAGAAAGCTGGGAACAACCGCAGTTTGACGTCAATGAAAGTACCGGAGGCGAACGCCTGCAAAGCGAAACAGCCATGCTTCTCCTGCAGCGATTTCGGGCGCGTGTAGGCGATCAGGCTTTGCTTATTCCAGTCGCTAGCGACGATTATTTTTGTGAAAAAGCGGGAGCCTGGATACCCGTTTTGAAATCAAGGGAAGCCAATATTGAAGCTGAGGCACCAAATATGGTGCAATCTGTTCCTGTCGATTCCGATTATGTCCTTAGTCGAATCGGAGAAGCTGGGCTCACCAGTTCGTTGGTTATGCGGCAGGTGGTTCCGCCCGAGAAGGTATTGGTAAGACTGGCTCAAGAGTCGCAACCGGTTGCTGTTACGCATTCCGGGGTTTGGCATAAGGTTACTCGAATTACAGTACCTGATTGTTTATCAGGGCATTGGTGGGAGCAATCGATCAGAAAGTCATATTATGTCGCCTTGCTAGAGAGACCGAACAGCAATCAATCAGTTCTTGTCTCGCTTGTCCATGATGAAGCAGAAAATGCCTGGTTCATTGAAGCCGTCTACGACTAATACTGACTCCATAAATAGGAAAATCCCTGCCGCCCGGTCACTTGGCTCCTGGCTCTGTCGTCCGGCATTAAGTCGAGTTTCGTAGTTCCCGCATAGAAGCTGGGCAAACCACCAATGACATAGCTGTCCCAGAGGCATACACTCAGGTCTGACCAGAAATGGTCCCCAAAACTTGGTCGTGTGGCAGTTTTACGAAGGTTTCCGATGCCGAATTTTGAAAGGATCCTCAAATTAGCAGAAGACGCCGAGGCCCTGGGTAACGAGATAAAAATCGTGACCAAGGGGGCAGAAGTGGTTGGCGACGCTCTCCACGATGTTCGCATGGCGCCATCCGGTGAGCGAGCTGTCGGGCAAACCGCCACCGCATCAGGGCGGCTGATTCTGCCGGGCGGATTGTCTATGCGGTCCGAAATCCACGTTCCCGGATTCGAGTCGGGCAAGCCGACTTCGCTTGGGATAAAGCTTGATCCAGAAGGTGATGGGCATCTACTTCTAACGCCGCTCAAAGATTACCCCAAGATGCCCCCTGAAGTTATTGATTGGGATAGAGGAAGACGGGCTCCAAGAAATGATGGTGAAAATCGTCCCGGATTGCAGATTCCGGTTCCCGATCGAAGGACACCACCTCCGGGTTGGCGCGAAGATGGAAAACTAATTGAAGAGCCAAGTGAAGATGGTTCTTTTACATTTCCGATGACCAAAAATGCCATGAACGGTGATGGCGCCACCTTCCCCGTATCCAATCTTGCCAACACTGCCAGAGCTGTTGAAGCCAATACGTTCGATGTCCTACGTTCTCAGTTTGGCGAGCATTCAGTACTCAAAAACGACCCAGCCAAAGGCTATGTGAAAGTACAGATATTTGAGCCGCCCAAAAATAATCCAGAACGCATCTCTGCCGGCTCGATTTACGAAGTATTCAATAACGGCGATCAGCCCACCAAACACGGATGGGTGCACAGCATCGAGACGAAACCTGATGGCGAGATCGTCTATCGCAATAAAGATGCCGCTGATCCTAGCCGGCAGTTCGCAGCCTGGGATTTTGCTCCGGGCAAGGAATCATCGAGGACAATTGGTGGACACGAAGCAAGATTCGTCAGTGGAAAAGTTTTTCCAGATGGACGTTCTGTTCTGACAGAGGCTGATGGTTCCACACTTTTCCAGGGCAGTGACGGTGTCAATGAGGTGTTCAAACCAGTCGGTGCTATTCAAATCAGGCAGAATGATCAGCGAATGATGAAGATTGGAGCTGTTTACAGGCGCCTCGACGGTGACGTCGTATACATGGGTACGGACAACAAAGAGATTTTGGTTCGGCCAAACGCTCGAGGTGACTCACTGGTTGTGAGTGGTGCCGACCCGAACGACTACAATGTCGTTCAAATACGAGAAACGTATCAAGCCAAGGCTGGCTTTCAAGGTTATCCCGCCGGAATTGGCGCAGCCAATGACGTGTATGTGACGGCACAGCGGACCCGCTATGTGTTGCCCAACACTGTTGCCGATGTTCCTTTGCGCCCATACCAAGAGCCCTTCGGCATCGTTCTTCGAACAGTTAACGTTAGAGGGGTGAACGCCTTCCGAGATCCCCGCCACATTCTCCTAACCGAAGATGGTGGTTATCTGTCTTATGTTCAATTCGGCAAGCCCAGAATTAATTTGGATGCGCCGTTCGAAGCCAGTCCGCGATACGTGGACAACATGAGCGTGCGGGGATATTGGGAAAATGCAAACCAAGAAAAGAAATACGATCCCTGGTAGATAGCTTTATGTCAGCGCTCCGTCGGCGATGCGACGGCATCCATTAATTCTCCAACCAAGCAGGCAACCTATGTCCACCTTCGAAGCAGTAGCCAAAATTCTAGAACTTGCCAAAACCGCAGAAAACGCTATAAGAGTTGAGCGCGGACTGGTAAGTACTGCGAAGATGATGGAAGAAGTAGGCGGCGCGCGGCAGTCGGCCAGAGTAGCAACAGAAGCAGGTAAGCTCAATGTTATGAGGCCGATTGTGGATTCGGAAATAGTGATTCCAGAACTGGCGGAGCACACTCGTTCACCATTAGGAATTGGGAAAGCTCGGGTAGAACCCGATGACGAGATTCCTATTCCGCCGGCATACATGATTGCTGGCCATGGGCGTGGCGGGCCCGTACCGATCGGTCTGGGCCCCGAATTGGCCGTTGACAGACCTTCGATTCGTTCGGAGTTGCCCTCATTATCCACACCAGAGCCACAGGCACCGGCCCTGGAGGCATCGTGGTTTCGCAGAGGTTCCGAAAAAGCCGTAGCCAAGCCTACTGCGGAGGTAAGGGAGGAGAGACGCGGTCTTGATCGTGCAGTATTCGGGCGCAACACCATTCTGGCGAACCATTCAGATGGATCTTTTCAGCTCGACATTCTCGAGCCACCGGCAAACAATCCTGATGGGTTAGAAGCGGGATCTGTATTTGAGATCTATCCTAGAAAGCCAAAAGACACTCCGCTTGGCCCGGCGCATTCAATTGAGTATAAGCCGAGTTCAGACGTTCCTAAACCGGAATACGACAGTCTGGGTCGTCTCTCGAAAGTCACCACCAGAGAAGGTACTGGACTGGCAAGCGTCGTCTATCATGGGGACACGAACATTCCCAGAGTCGTTACGTTCGAAGACAAAATGGTAATTACAATACCGTCCTCAAGCGAGCCTGGACCAATTAGGATAGGCTCGATTCAAGAACCAATACACGACCAGGAAGGGAATTTCAAGGAACTGGGCAAGAGGGTCGGTATCAAGTTCCGAGGACTTGATGAAGCCGGTGTGCACTTCGACAAAGTCGACTTTCTTAAAGATGGACCGCAACGCATGCTTACCGATCGATTCTTTACCGGATCGTGGGATAAGTACAAAATCGCTGACGATGGAAAAGTAAGCAGCGAACTAGCCCACTATCATCGGAGATTGGAAGGACGGGAAGTCGTATACCGTAACACCGATCCAAAAGAGCCCAATAATCATTTTATTGGCACGGTATTCGCTAAAGGCGAGGAGATGCGCATTTTGTTCGGTGATGGCATTCTAAGTGATTTCCCCGGCGCCGAAGCCCATTTTGTCAGTTCGAAATTATTTGCCAACGAGTCCCGCTTCTACGCTGCTGCTGATCGTTCGTCTTATTTCGAGGCTGGTAAAACCAAACCCACCCTAAAGATCGGTTCGCAAGATCCGGTGGAGTTCGAGACGGTATTTCGACGCGAAGACGGGTTGACTGTCTATTCTGATGCCGATAATGAACCCACCTTGGTTTATCCGGGTAATGGCCAGATGTGGGTAGCGAAACGAGGTGAAACACCCTATGCGGTGCCAAGTATAGTAGAGCATCACCCTGATGGTGTACCAAACGGAGACCTTATAACTAAAGACATTGATATCAGCGCCGGGCGGACGCGCTTCTCGTTTTCTCAGGTGGTTTTGGACGTTAATCACGTTCCCATTCAGGAAAAATGGGGGCCCGTCTCTCGGACTATTTATCCGATCTCGACGATTCCGGGAACGACGACATCAACCTTTGATGATGCCATTCATACAATCCAGACCCACGATGGAAGTAACCTGCAATACGTTGAGTTTTTGAAGTCTCGCACCAGTTTGGATGAGCCGAAGCAGCCTCTTCAGAGATTGGATCCATCAACTAGCATCCCAGCGGATGGATACTTCCGCACCCCAGACGGTCGAAACATTTTCAGAACCTGGTAGCATGATATGGTTCAGAATCATTTTTTGATGTTTTCGCTGGTGTTCTGCCGAAAATAGGGATTCTTGAGCACCATCGGCTTGTCGGTTTCGCGTGACGCTCGGGTGACATCGATCTCTTGCACCAAAATCGACGGGGTCACGAGGCTGTTACAGTCGCCTCGATTGTAGACGAGAAACGGTTGGGTATCGTCACCGCAAGCAACGATATCGCGCCACACTCTTGTGGTCAAATGCTCGAACTTGGCGCCACGCACCAGTTCTTCGGAGCCGTCCTCGACGTTCACCTTATACAACTGAGTGGGCGGGCTCAGCGAAAGCTGATCGCCCATACTCATGCCGGCGAAAATATTCACCGCCATATGGGTGGCGAAACGAGTCGAAGCATCTTCCACTTTTCTGGCGATGAGCACGTATTTGAGTCCATCTTCTTTGCCCATCTGCAATAGTTTTTGTTTCATCGCCGTCAACGGAGTTGGATCTGAAGTCGTCACGAAGATTTGACTAGTCGAGGCGCTGCCGCGTTGGCAGTGTCCATTGGTCTCTTTTATGTATTTGCTGGGCGTGCGGCTGGAGCACAGTGTCTTGAGAATGCCGTTTTGCACGAGCACCACCCTCTCTCCTTTAACACCCTCATCGTCGACCAGATAGTTGCCCATAAGAGGAAGTCCGTTGAACTCCTTTTTCTGGGGATCGTCTACGACTGTAACCGACGTTGGCAGAATGCGCCTGCCAATTTTTTCTTTGAGTCCGCCTGAGAACATGGAGAAATGTCCGCCGCCCCCGAAGAGATTCTCTGTCGGATTCACCAGATTTGGTGCCAGGGTTTGAGAGAAAAACTCAGCGGCTGCTTGTTTTTCGAACAAGATAGGACCTCGATAATCTTCTTCGGCGATAGGCGCTTTTGCCAAGGCGCTTACTCGTTCTGCGAGTCGCTTGGCTGTATCAGATAGTTCTGCTGCTGCCGGCAGCTGTTTGTCGTCTTGCGCGCCGAGAAGTTCGAAATCGATGACGTTCATTCCATCAGAAGCTTGCGCTTGAGCATTCATAGTGAGGGTACAGGTTTTGTCGGGCTCCCGATTCATCGAGCCTTCGGTGTTGGCAAACCAGCGTGTGTTGGCGCGGCTGTTGAAAGTGATTTGAGAGTCGATTACGTCCGGATAAGACTTGAATACGGAAGAGACGTCGCGTACAGTCCGCTCCCAAGTCTTTTGATCAGAATTCGGTTCTGTCATTGGTACGATGACCACTGCGGGTTTAGCAGGAGACATCGAATCAGGCAGATCTTCGATCTTCTTGTGTTGCAAGGTTGCTTTCTTCGACTCCAGTGATTCGATGGCGCGCTTGTAAGCGGAATCGGTGATTAGCCACAGCTGGCGCCTGATAGCATCATAGTTATCATCCAAACTGAAGTTGCTGCGCCCGCTCATAAATCCGAAATCGGCTTGATTTCCAGAACCATCAAATTTTTTGTCGCCTACCCGAACATCGACACTGGCTGCACGCGAGTTTCCGTCGAACCGGGTATCGACGGCTCCAAACGAGCCTGATATGCTGAAGCCATGGTATTCAGTGGCGGTATAAGCGGCGAAGTAAGGGGTAGGATGACCTTCGAGTTTTAGACTCGATACCGTGCGGTCTAGTTCGTCTTTGAACGCCCTCAGCATGGTATCTCCGCTGGTGGTGCAGGAAGGGGAAGCACCGGCGGCTCCGTCTGCACCCTGGGCGTTTGCCTGAGCTTGACCGAGGCAGACAAATAACGCCACTGCCAAAACTATAGTTGATCGAATACTTGCCTGCAGTTTCATAGTTTATCGAGCTTCTTCGTCTGGGCGGTGTCGTCGTACTGCGGCGGTGGCAGCAGTGGTGGCTTGTTTTGTTCCTTCCACTCTCTGGCTGTTTCTAGAGTGCGCACCAGCAAGCTGGGAGATGATGCAGATACAGGCACCCATCCCGACTCGGCGCCACATACTCCGTTAAATGTGTCGACATCGGAGGCTGCGCCCATGACAGTTTCGAGAGACGCCAGCGGAGTTCCGACCAGATTTACTCCTCTGAGGAGTTCGTCAGGACGGCCGTCAACGTAGACGCGTGTCACTTCCAGTGGTAGCAGTTGAAAAGACTGAGGCATGAAAGATTGAGTGATCGTAAAACCACCGGCGATTTCGTCGAAGACCAGCCCGTACGGTTTACCTTGTTTCTTCGCTTCCTCGATTAGCATGTGTCGCAGTTCGTCGTAAGGAACCGATTTGCTCGATTGAACTATCAGGTTGCCCTGTCTCGCTACCGGTTTATGTCCTGGCTCGGCGCGGGAGTGACCATTTGATTCGTCGAATTTATTGATCGGTGAGCGCCCCATGAGGAAGTTTTTCAGGACGCCCTTGTCGACAATGTTGACGCGTTTAGCTGCTACGCCTTCGTCATCGAAATCGTAATGTCCGACCAGAGCTTTGTCGCCCAGTTTAGTAAGCGTGGGATCGTCAATAACGCTTATGAATGAGGGCATAATCTGCTCATTGACTTTCTTGGCGAAAGTGCGGCCTTCCTCTTCGTCTTTCTGGCGATGCCCTTCTATGCGATGCCCGAGGATCTCATGAAAGAAGACGCCGGCAGCTCGGCTTCGCAAAATGGCAGGACCGACGTAGGGTTCGGCCATGTGAGCGTTTCTGAGTGCAGTCACGGCGCTCGCCAGTTTACGGATGCGCTGTTCTAATTGGGTATCGTCAGGTAGGTTGGCGGGATCGAGTGTATCGACACTGTCGTACAGTCTCACCACCATGCCGTCATCTGAGATTGCGCTGGCGCTGGTGATAACACGCGCCTGCAGCGAGCTTGTTTGAACTCGTGATCCTTCCGAATTAGCGATGTATTTGCGCACGCAGCTGGTGTTCAGTTCGACCATAGATTCGGTTATTTGTGGATATTCCTTATAAATGGCCGAGAGCTTGCGCAACCGCTCGTTCCACTTCTCCAAATCGACGCTGAGAACCTGAAGTTTTTCGGCGCTGACAATCGGTTTGGCCGATGAGAAATCGTTTGATTGATCTTCTTCCGAGACTCTGACATCGCGATTGGCTTTCACTTCAATGAAGCTCTTCTGAGCAGATTTGAAGGCAGCATCGGTGGAGAGCCATAAACTTGTTCTGATGGCAGCTTCGTTGTCGTCGAGGGGAATGTCTTGGGGGCGGCCGAACTCTAGCCCGCTGAAGTCCATCGATGCCGGACTGCGCAGCTTGTGAGTGCTGTCTACCTGAGGCGACCCAACTCGGGCTTCAACATCGAGAATACGATGATGAGTTCGGTTGCTTATATCGAGGGCTCCAAAGCTTGCGTCAACGGTAGCTTCGTCAGTGTCATAGACTCGATAACATAGAAAGTACAATGGTGCAGTGCCTGCATCTTTCAGATCAGTCATCGATCTGACCATCTCTTTGCCCATTGCTTGAAGAAGAACTGATTCGTTCGGGGCAGCTGTTGTGTCAGTGGAGATGATCGGTGGCTTGGCTTTGTGGGCGGTGGTTTTTTTCTTCTTCTTGATGGTTGCGGCGGCATGGCTGGCCGCTTGTTGAATCGTTTTTTGATCGGCGGTCGGAGACTGTGCTGAGGCTGTGTTGGTCACAAGCAAACAGGCAAGAGCCGAGATAGAGGCAGCCGTGCTCGACAAGGTAAATGGTCTTGAATAGCCCGAAAGCTGAAGCGCGTTCAAATGAGTAGTGAACCGTTGTCGTTTGCGAACTGTAGTGAAACGAGGTGCCCGCGGCTCGATAGTCGCAGCTTCAAGTAATGCTATCGAAATCTGCCAACTAAGGCAAGTTGCCTTGCCGGTGGCTCTTTCCGGGTGTGTCAAAGTTAGGACGAGGAAATATTGACTTCTCCTTTACGGGACTCGGCCTTAACACGGTAGTGGATCGGCGAGGAGGTTCTGAACATGAAAACCACATTTTTAGCCACTGCGATTGTCCTGACAAATATTTTTGGAACTGCGGCGTTTGCAACTACACGGCAAGTTCCGAATGAGCCTTTGAACTCTGATGCCCAGACTGAGAATGACACCCAGCCGGTGAAAGAGTTGAGAGCCGGCAAAGCAATGCCGTTGCTCTTCCAAAATGGCAAGGCAACAACAGTTCTTTCTGGTTATGTGCAAAAGAACTGAGCGATTTGAATATTTCCGACGCTGTCTCAGGTCAAATTGGAACTGAATCAGACCGCTCCCGGAACTATTTATGAACGGTTAAAGTGTCGCTTTGATCAAAGCATGAAAAAACGGAAGCTGAGAGCCTCCGTTTATTTCACTGTTGAGCAATCACAAATTTGCTCACCAAATTTCCAGTTTTAAAACAACCGGCGCAAGGCCCAACTTTTGCTCGGTAGGCTGCACCGACTGTTTCAGATCACCCTTCAAATGTCTGAAGCCGATCAAGGACCTTTGCCTGGACTAAGCATATTTGAGTTCTGGATGATCCATACCCATACTCGGCCAGTGGAAAAAGCGATGGCAATCAAATGAATTCAACTGCGCTCGCGCGCCGATATATTCTTTGGTTTGTGCCGCTCGACAGCTCACATATGGATTTGTGTCGTCAGCAAGCTTTTCCAGCAACTCCACTGGCGTACTCATATCTTCAGCTAACCCCAACCTCACATTGGGATCCGCATCGAAAGCGAGGGCGTATCTTATATGTTCAGGCGTTGACGGGTTGGTGCCGACGGCTATCTTCACATCAGCATTCTTATCGGCTGCCAGAATTTCCAAGATCTCCAGGGGGGTTCGTGGATTTTCGGCAACTCGTATGCGAATCAGATCGACCTCACTGTGAGCAAGTTCTGACAGCAACTTCGGAGAGCAGGTGTTGCTGCCAGCCTTTATATAGTCAGCCAGTTTATTTGCGTAAAGATTTGCTCTCAACATAGACAAATACCTCCGTCAGTCTATTTAGCTAAAGTCGGCTGTAAAGCCGATTGAAGGGAAATAGCCATCGAGAAATACCGGTCGAAGAACCGAGGATCTCTGCGGCATTATGCAAGTTGTGATTCGGCTCGGCAGCTCATTGCACTGAGGCTGCCAATTTTATTTTTATTACCGACCTGGCGGATCGGTCACAATTCAGAATGGAGCTATCAATTTTCAACCGTCTGCTACAAACCCCTCCTTATGGCAGAAATCTGTGCTTTCAAACGAAGGAAAATGAACCTTCCAAATTGGAAAATAGCAAGAAATTTTCGAGCTGGCAAGAGGGTTAATCATTTTTTTACAATCTCGGCAAATAGCCTGTATGGCTGTGGTTCAAGCAGCCGATACTCCGAAGTCGGGAATAGGAAAGCTCAACTAGCCAGATATGCGTTCAGCTGTTTCTCTTGTGCGCATCTCCTGAGCTTGAGCAGTGCCCTAGATTCGATGCGTTTGACTCGCTCAATCGACATATTCATCAATTTGGCGGTCTCCTCTACGGTCAGTCCTGTTTGTGTTTGACCCAAACCGTAGCGCGTCTGAATGATGTCTCGCTCACGGCAATTAAGACAACCAATCAGTTCTTCTAGATACTCTTTCAAGAGCGCGCGCGAAGCTTCCTCATCGCTTGATGTTTCGGCTTTCAGCATCTCTACCAATGCATCATCATGCTCTTCGCCTGCGGGAGCATCTAGCGACAGGTACTCTTGGTTGAGACCATATATCAGCCGCAGCCGGTGCGCAGGCACCAAGGTTCGTTCAGCTAATTCGTCAATGCTTGGTTCGCGGCCTAGCTCTTGTCTGAGTTGTTCGGCTGCATTCTTTGCGCGCCAGAGATCTTTTTCCACCTGCATGGGGATCTTGACTAGTTTTGCTTTGTCGCCAATCGCTTTCACGATACTTTGACGAATCCACCAGACGGCATACGTAGAAAATCGGAATCCACGCTCAGGATCAAAGCGTTGTACCGCTTTTAATAGACCCAAGTTACCTTCTTGAATTAAATCCTCAAAACTAAGCCCACGATCTCTGTACTGTTTTGCAGCCCTGATCACCAGGCGAAGGTTGCCTTGAGCTAGCCTCATCGCCGCTTTGCTGTCGCCGCTTCTGGCCGCCCGCGCCAAAGAAAACTCTTCGTCTTTGGACAACAGGCTATGCCGCCGCACTGCGTGCAAATAGGCTTCTACTGCATCTGCAGCGACGGTGTGATGGTAATCGGTTTCCGGGATTTCTTGTTCATTGCTGCACAGCCCCAACTCTTCCTGGCTGTTTGTACTGTGGCTAATCAGCGATTTCGTCATAATCATCACTCCTTGCCAACGAAACCAACATGGTTCAATGTCTATGGTTAATGCTTGCCACCTCTGTTCGAGATTGTGGACAAGCCGCCAAAGCCCATCCACAAATTTTTTACAACACTGATTGTGATCGTAGCCGTCCTTTTATCAATTCTTTCATTTTTTCTTTCAGCGGCTCACGACCTCTTTAACGGCAGCAGGTCATGCCTGCACGCAGATGCCGAGAATTCGTTCACTGCCGTCAATGAAGTCTCACAAATTTGCCGACGGTAAATTCACAGCGAGTTCTTCATTGAGATCGAATTTAGATGCAGAGTGTCATTCAACACCCTTTAAGAGTATTGACCACAATGATTGATTATCTATTCGTTGCTGCAATTAAAGAGCCTCGGTCTTTTATTCAAGATGGCATCAAGTTTCCCGATTTGATTCACGCCCTGAAGCCTGAGCCGCACAATGAGATTCCGCAAGCCCAATCTGCTCACGACACCTTCTGGGATTTTATTTCTCTTTCGACTGAATCTGCCCACATGATCATGTGGTTGATGTCAGATCGGGCTATTCCCCGAAGCCTTCGCATGATGGAAGGCTTTGGCGTGCACACCTTCAGATTGATCGATAAAAAAGGCGTATCGAGATTCGTCAAGTTTCACTGGAAACCGGTGCTCGGAATGCACTCCATCTTATGGGATGAAGCTTTAAAGATCTCGGGCGCTGATCCTGACTTTCACCGTCGCGACCTCTTCGAGGCGATCGAAAGCGGCGCCGGACCGCAATGGGAACTCGGTGTTCAAGTTGTAGAAGAAGCTGATGAATTCAAGTTCGGCTTCGATCTGTTAGATCCTACAAAACTCATTCCTGAGGAATTGGTTCCGATTCAGATGCTGGGCAAAATGACTTTGAACCGCAATCCCGAAAATTACTTCTCAGAGACTGAACAGGTAGCGTTCTGTGTCAGCCATCTGGTTCCTGGCATTGATGTCACTAATGACCCTCTCATGCAAGCACGCTTGTTCTCATATCTCGATACACAGCTATCTCGTTTGGGCGGACCCAATTTCCATGAACTGCCAATCAATAAATCGATCGCCCCGGTTGTAAATAATCAGCGCGACGGTCATATGCGATCGACAATAAATCCGGGTCGCGCCGCTTATGAACCGAACAGCCTCGGCGGCGGTTGTCCCTTCCAAGCCGGCGCAAAAATGGGCGGATTTGTCAGCTTCCCAGAACCGGTCGATGGCGCGAAGGTACGCGATCGTTCTGACAGCTTCAGAGATCACTTCAGTCAGGCAACGATGTTCTACAACAGCCAAACACCGATCGAGCAAGAGCACATTATCGAGGCATTGCGATTCGAGTTGGGTAAATGCGAGTTTCCGGAAATTCGAGAGCGTATGGTTGGAGTTTTGGAACAGATTGATGCCGCGTTAGCAAAAGGCGTCGCCGACGGACTGGGAATAAAATTGCCCGTCAAACTCAAACCGCCCATGAATCGTCAAGTTCCCGCAGATGCAGATGCTGCACGTTATCAGCCGACGAAATCCAAACCGAATCCTAAGAAGTCTCCAGCTCTGAGCATCATAGGCAACCTTGTTCCTGGAGTGAAAACCAGGAAGGTTGCGATTCTTGTGGCTGATGGTTTCGATGCCGGCCAGGTAAAAACGATGATAAATGAACTAACCGCTGCTGGTGCAGTGCCGAAGATTGTCGCCACGCACGGTGGCATGGTTGACGGTATGAAAGTCGATTTCGCATTGAACACAGTCAAGTCAGTGCTGTTCGACGCTATATACATACCCGGCGGACAGGCGAGCGTTGCTACACTTCAATTACATTCTGCCGCCGCTTTATTCGTGCTGGAAACTTATAAACACTGCAAAGCGATTTGCGCCTCTGGTGAAGGCGCGGAGTTCGTGCAGACGTGTTTGATAAAAGCAGGGGTGGCAAGCCGCGCAACCGATAAGGTCTTCGCAGCCGCCAACGGCGTCGTCATCTCCGAAGACGAAAAGCCAAAGGCCGTGGCGGCGCAATTTATAGAAGCCATGAGCCAACATCGCACCTGGAATAGAGTAAAGACCGAGCTCGTCATTGCATAACCGCTGACGATCTTAGCTTCTTCTCTTCAAAGCACGCTTGAATCGAAGTATAACCATCGGGACGCATCTCAGAAGCGACCGGAGGTCAGCGCCGCCGTCATAAGTAGTCTCACCATTGCACAGGATGGGCCGGTTTGGGTATGGTGAAGGGCTCATCAGCAAGGGTGTTCTTTAATGGACTCAGGCATGCTTTCATTCGGTTATCTGGCACCGCTGATCCTTGTTGTCTATTTTGTCTGTATATGTCTGGAAATGTTGGCAAACAGCTTGCTGCAGCGCAAATGGTATCAACTGAGTGACACGATCTCAAACCTGCTCATGTTCTTCATCAACAGAATAACCGGCGTCGCTGCCGGCACCTTCATGTTGGTTCTTCTTTCCATCGCCTACCGCATAACTCCCCTAAGGCTGCATGGATTAGCCTCGATCATCTTTACTTTCGTAGTGGTCGACTTTCTTTTCTACGTTCAGCATAGATGTTTCCACACGAATGACTTTCTAGCCGCATTTCACGAAGTGCACCATTCAAGCCAATATTACAACTTCACAACAACTCTAAGGGCCAGCTTTCTGCTGCCATTGATAAATCCGGTTTTCTATTTGCCGGCAGTACTACTAGGATGCGAGCCCTTGTATGTCGTTTTATCGTTCACGCTTATCCAAGTCTTCC
>Ga0206838_10093_pt2 | contig 28423 bp, 29 predicted proteins | sample Alteio_BWOrgCont_26_FD_152879 | JGI IMG/M metagenome (GOLD analysis project Ga0206838, IMG submission 152879) | Enriched cells from forest soil in Barre Woods Harvard Forest LTER site, Petersham, Massachusetts, United States -... | ecosystem: Environmental > Terrestrial > Soil > Temperate forest >...
ACTGACGCATTCAATGGAATGTGGGCATCGAGCATCTCAGAGATAAAACGTGTTGATGGCAAGATGCTTCTTGTCTGCAACCCACCCAAACTCGAACCTTTATATCAAAGAAGGCGCACCCCGAGGGTTCCGCTTGACGTGCCTGTGCAAATCTGGCTGAGTGACGAGATTACCGTTTTCGATGTGCGTAGCAGAGACATCTGTATAGAGGGCTGCCTCCGCATCGGTAAGACCTCGCCAACATACCGCCATAAGCCAGGCAGATAGCTGATAGTCGGGAACGGAACCGTCCATAACACCGGCGACGATAAAGTCGATTTCGGCCTTGCTATGTTCCTTTCCGTCTCGCTTGCCAGCAATTAAATCGACCATGCGGACGTGGGTGCCGTGGGTTTTGCTCGAGTGCGTAGCGCTCGCCATAGTGGTCCTCCTCGGACGATTCTGGGACTTTCTCCACCTTGTAAAGACTACAGCCTCTTGACGACTTGCGCGAGATCTGGATAATGAAAATTAGGGAGCGGGACTCACGAAGCATACTAGAAGCCTATCTGGTCCTCTCCCATTCTATCGGCAAGGTTTATTGCTACACGCGCGCCTTACACGGCTTTCGTTTGCCGTTAAGGCGCGCGTTGGTTTCACTATTTTCTGTTCCAAACTCGCTGAAATATTGTGTGACATCGGATGTGGTGTGGCTCAAAAACTCTTTTGGGGCGCAAAAAAATGAATCCTGCATAAGCCGATCATCTTGACGTTGGAGTATTATTTCCTGGCCGCTCCCGGGGAACCATTACTATGCTGGTTGTTCCAGAAAAGATCTCGATTGATAAGGGGAGCATCGCGCTGCCCCGTTTGGGACAGATAAACTTCGTCAACTGCTTGCCCGTTGTGGTGCCGATGCGCCAGACACAGTGGCAGAAAAATGCTCAAGTGGTCTATGCGACCCCGTCCCAACTGAATCAATCCTATGAAGACGGCACGCTCGATATTGGAGCGATGAGTTCCTTCTTCTTTTTGAAAAACGGTCAGATGGAGCTGGTCGACGGGCTTTCCATTGCCAGTGAAGGCGCCGTGGGCAGCGTCATGTGTTACAGCAAGATTCCCCTGTCCAAACTGCATGGCGCTCGCATAGCTGTTCCGACCTCTTCCGCTACATCCATCGCTTTGCTCACTGTGCTCTTGCGAGAGCTCTTCTCGGCTGTTCCCGAGCTCGTTGTCTGCGACTCACCTGATATCGAACGTGACGATCTCGATGCGGCGTTGGTAATTGGAGACCAGGCTCTGGCGGCAGAAATGAACTGGAGCAGAAAGCTGGTCTGCGCCGACATGGGAGAGTGGTGGCGCATCAATACCGGTCTGCCTATGGTTTTCGGAGTGTGGGCAGCCAGACGCAGTTGGGTTCTCAGCGCTAACGCCAGCTTCAAAACCATCTCTCATGATCTTAGAGAAGCTGTAGCGACCGGCTTAACCACGCTTTTCCCAGAAGTGATTCAAGAGGGCTGCGCCAGAACCGGTATGCCGGCCAAGCGCATGGTCAAATATTTCAAGGCGGAGCTGAACTTCGAACTGACCGAGCGTCACAAAGAAGGTCTCGAGAAGTATAGACAGCTTTGCCTCAAGCACGGTTTGCTAACTTAGAATCCCACTACCCAGGAAGTCAGGCAGTTCTGGCGAGAAACCAGATAATTGCCGGTCATTTTGGGAAAACTACTGCGAGCGACCCAAAATGGGTGCTCACCGTAAATTAAACGTTGTTATACTAATTAGGTTGATGGATCAACGGACGAGCACGCCGGACCATGGTAGGAGCTCCACAGTTCGGGTCACCGAACGACTTCACTAATACTCAAGGCAGACCGATGTTTGTCTTGAAAGATCGCTATGAGGTCGTCAGTCAACTAGGACAGGGCGGCATGGGCACGGTATATGTCGCTCGCGACCGCAACTTGTACCAGCGTCAGTGTGTGGTGAAGAAGCTTCGCGACGACTTCTTCCGCCAGGAGGACAAAGAGAAAGCCATGGCTTTCTTCGAGCGAGAAGTTCGGGTTCTTTTGCCGGCACCGTTCAACAAGCGCAAGAACTGGCTCGACTCATGGGTGAGGTGGGCGAGCGCCTGAAGCGGCCGGTGCTGGCAGTAGTTACTGATATGGAACAACCGCTCGGATTCGCTGTTGGACACACGCTTGAAGTCATAGAAGCTATCGAAACACTCAAAGGCAATGCCCCTCCCGACCTCAGAGAGTTGTGTCTTTCTCTTGGTTCACTGGCTCTGGTGCGATCGGGCAAGGCCGCCAACGAAGCTGCGGCAAGAAAAATTCTCGAAGATGTTTTGAGCAGTGGAAAGGCGCTGGAGAAGTTTCGCATACTGATTAAGGCTCAGGGCGGCGATGCCGCAGTGATTGAAGATTACAGTTTGATGCCGACGGCCAAGCATCAGTTCGAGTACATGCCCAAGGCGTCTGCTCCTTGCTGGGTTGAGCATCTGGATGGGCACAAGGTTGCTCAAGCCTGCAAACTTATGGGGGCTGGTCGAGCTAAGAAGAACGATCCCATAAACCTGGGCGTCGGAGTTGTGTTAAAAGCTAAGATAGGAACCAAGCTCGAAGCCGGTCAACCGGTCGCCATTATTCATGCCGATGACAAAGAGCATTTCGAACATGCGGCCAAGAAGTTGGATGAGGCATTTAAATACAGTAAAGAACCAGTACCGGTGCCGTCTATAATCAAGGCGATACCGAAACACTAAGTGGGCAAGCAGGATTCTCGCGCGTGAAAAGCTGGCGATTCATACCCTATGAAGAGTTCGATGGTGCCATGAACATGGCCATCGACGAAGCCATTCTTGAAGCCCATCTGGCGGGGATGGTACCACCTACGGTGCGACTTTACGGTTGGGCGCCGCCGGCTGTAACCATTGGCTATGCTCAAAAAATGACACCAGATGTGGTTCAACGTATTAACGAGGAAGGCTTTGAAGTCGTTCGCAGACCGACGGGTGGCAGAGCCGTTCTGCACCTGAACGAGCTGACGTATTCGTTCGTTGGCACCTCCGCCGATCCTTCTGGGGAGGATCCTTGTATGGTTCCGTCTGTGGTTCCGTCTATGGATCCGTCCGTTGCGTATCCTCATAAATCTGCCGGCTTTCTCAAACCAAGCATTCTTGGCGCATATAAACAGATCTGCCAGGGGCTCATTCTTGCCTTACAACAACTGGGTGTGAACACAGAGCTGGGCGAATCGGATTCGTCCTATCGTCAACTTCAAGACTGTTTTCTCGCGACCACGACAGCTGACTTGCACTATCACGGCAAGAAGATGGTAGGGAGTGCCCAGGCTAGACGCGGTAATGGAGTGCTCCAGCACGGTTCTATTCTCCTGCGCCAAGAACAAGATTTGATGGATAGGCTGCTCACCGGCGGCGATACCACAGTCAAGGCGAAGTCACTTCAGCGCCACGCCAATCTGTTTGATATTCTCGGCAAGCAAGTGGCCTATGATGATATTCAAGATGCGATCAGACGTGGTTTCGAGCAAGCATTTGATTGCTCGATGCAACAATCAAGTCTATGTGCTGCTGAACTCGAGCACGCTCGTCAGTTACGAGAGAGATACGTTGTCGATGGATCGAAGCACGAGCGATGTGTGACGTCACCCCTCGTATAAGAATCCTTCCTAACCTTTCACTTTGGGTAAGCGAACTACTTTCCCATCTAGATAGCCGACTTCATAGACACTGCCCTGGATCAGTTTTGCATTGTTCATGGCCGAGAAAATGTTGTTGTGATACGAGTGGCTTTGCTCGGTGTCGCTCTCGACACCAAATCTGATATCAGGTCTGGAGGCATCGAGCGAGGGCACAAACCGGTGAGCTCGCATCAAAGCTTGCTGGTCGAAATCGACGGGAAGCGGTGGACCTTGATAGATCATGGGCGTTCTTGATTCAATAGGCGCCGTGTAGCCTTGCGAGAATTGCCTTTCGGCTCGGGCCAACAAGTCGTCGTCTGAGATCCTCCCTCGTTCGGCAACATCGGGATCTCTGATGATTCCGCCTTTGCCCGGTCCGAGTCCGCTAGATTCGCTGTAGCCCATGAAACCGCCTGCGGCGTGGCGTGCTTGGTAATCTGCTTCCGCTTTATCCAGGTTGCCGAAGAACTGTCTTGTGCTCATGCCGTCTAACCCTAGACTTTTTTCTTTGTTACGGAACATCTTCAAGGCGTCGAGTATGGCAACAAAGTTCTCGTCCGGATGACTGATTACCTGCAGCTCTGGAGGACGTTTGGCCAAGGTCTCGTCCGTTATCTGAGGTTCATTTTGTGAGAAGACCAGGTCGAGTTTCCGTCCGTGTGAGCGGTCAATCTCCGGTTCCCCCTCTTCTGCTAATCCGATGTTGTCGTTTGCCAATCCTTTTGGGGTTGTCTGGGTTGGTTCTATGCCAGACTGGATTTTCAAATCATGTCCGGCTGAAATCGCTTCGCCTTGAGCACCGGGGACGGTTTCTCCTCTCTGGAGCAGGTTCTCCCATTTAACACCAGTTACACCCCTCTCAAATAACTCAAAATGATCGAAACCTTCCTGGAGGTGATATACGTCACTTGTGATATTTCCCAGGCTCATGGCTCTTGCCACACGACCGGCTCCCCAGTAAGCCCCGACGGCAGCAATGGCTGTACCAGCCAGAAGAATGGGGACCCTGTTGTCGGCTATAAACCGCATCGGAGCGCTGTCGCAAAACTCTTGGAACAGCGTTTGCGAAGTTTCGGTGTTTTGATGGTTGGGCTGGCGATAAAGGTCGTTATCCATAATCACAGTCTAGAAACGGTCCAGTTATGGGCGTAACACGGCTAAGTCCGACATACAGTCCTTGGGGCGCCGGTTTCATATTAGATGTGAAATCCCAACAGGGCTAGCCTTTCGCTCGTAATCCTCCCATAGCTGGGACCAAGAAATAATCTGGACCCGGCCGGAATAGGATGGTCTGATGCTCAAAAGGTGAAGGAGCTAGTTGCTAGTTCTCGACTTTCTTCTCTACGACCACGCCGTTAGGAAGTTTTGCCAGTCTGATGTCTGTCTCGCAGGTGTCTTTCAAATTAGTCATGATTTGCGAGAGGCTCAACCTCAACTCGTGGTTGATCAGAGATTGCGGGCAAAACAGCCCGCTGTCTACATATTTTGCGTAAGTAACTTGAGTCGACCGGCCTTCATTTATAGGTTCCAGTTTCCAAAAGCCCTCGTTCTTTTTGAAGGCGCCGCTTACTCGATGCCATTCGATATAACCTGGTGTTTCTTTTACTTCTAGAACGTAATCGAACGTCCACAAATTTCCCGGCGCCGACGCGATAAAAGCGATGTGTTTAACCGGTCCGTTCTCTTGAATGACTCGGCATTCTTTCAATCCGCCAAAAACTTTCGGGGCTCGTTCATAGTCAGTCAGCACGCTTTGCACGATCGTGGGACTGGCGTTGACGACTGCACGTGCCACTTGGTACTTGGTGTTGCCACGGACTTCTTCGTTGCATTGCACGGTGGATGTCATTTTCGGTTTATCTGATGCTTGAGCCGGACCCGATACGAGAACACTTGCGAACATGAAAACAGCTAACGCACCGTATATAGTGCGCAAGTTTCGGGACATATGCATTGGTATACCTACTTAGGCAGCAACAAACGTAGGCAGGAGCACATCGGTGTCCGACCTCTAGGCCAAATTGTCTCTCACCTCGGAACCGATGAAACTCAAGCACTGCTTTGAGAGAGGATGAAAGTTCACAAATCTAGAGACGCCCGGCAGCCAGGTGTGTTCCCACTAACAGTTGAGATGTTTGACATCCTGGCGCTTCCGGCGCCCATGGGCGGTAGCTATGCGTTTTGGTCTCCGTGCTTGGGACACCAGCTGTTTCAATCCAATTATATGGAGCTGATGCTGGTCGGTTGAACAGTCATCGCGACTAAATAATGGCTGATCTATCCAGGCTCTATCCTTAGGCAAGTGGACTGATGACAGGGTTACCACTTCATGAATCGAGTCAAAGGACTGCTTTTCACGACTGACGGCGCAGGTATTTGTGCCGCCCGTGCCGGTTTTGGTATTTTGTCTACATAGCCTATTGTGAGCCTTTGTGTCACACATCCCTGATGTACCCAGCCGCCGCCGGGAAGGAGTGAATTACCATGGCAAATGAACTAAGTGGACTCGATCGAGAAAACCTTTTGAGATTTGCAGAGACAAAGGCATCGCCAATTTCCAGATGGAAAGTTGGATTCTTTATGCTTACTTTCTCGGGGGCTATCATTATTTGCTGTCTGGGCGTTTGTGGGCAATTGACTGCTCTATTTGCAGCGAAGAACCTTGAGGCTCAAGTGCACAATTTAGATATGATTGCATCCGGAACGTTTATGCTGTTTGCAACTCTCCTGTACTTGGTTGCCAAAGAATCGCTCAACAATCAGCGTCGCCTTGATTCGATTGTGGAGTTGCTAAAGCGGGATCAAGGGGAGTGATGGTACCACCTGTGGTCTCATCTAATTCGGATTCGCCAGGCAAGTTGGAGCTATCGACTCCTGAAAGACTGATTCAAGTTAAATTGAAACAGGAAGCCCTGTGAGTTATGCTTGGAACTAGCTATCATTGCTTGATCTGAGTTTCACAGAGGCTTGAAGGAGTTGACAATCGCTTTGATTTGCAGTCGGTGGGCGTTGGCCTTAGGCATGTTTCTCGCGATTGCAGCCGTTTGCACTGCCGCAGCTCGTGCAGACGATAAAGGCTATGTTCTCACTCAGAGAGGTGAGAATTTCGGCGATCAGTATGTCTACATCACACCCAACAATCTCCTTTTGAAGAATCCCAAGGTTGGTTCCGGCCTGATCTCGCGTGGTCCAAATTGGGACATTACCGTGTGCAACGAAAAGGTGCGCATTTACTATCAGGCAACGATGCAACAATACAAGCAAGACGCAGCCACTCGAGGACTCGGTGTCACTTCAGCTCTGTATGGGTACACCTGGGACCGAGTCAGTGACCATGAGAATATCGGTGGACTAATTTGCACCAAATATAAGATGAGCGGCTTCAATACGATTCAGCGCAATAAGAGAGCGCCGATGTCGATTACCGATGGGGAGTATTGGGTTGCCAATGATATACCAGTGGCACCGGCAGTGGGTCAACTTTTGGATGGTATGTACGGACTGCCGCCGACACAACGCTACCCAATACGGCTTACAGCCGTCGAGCGCGGCATACTGAAGACGCTCATTGACACGTATCGCGTTGAACAAGCAGTCATTCCGGACAGCTATTTCGCCATTCCTACCGGGCTCTACCCTGTCATCAGTTATTCGGAACTGTACATGAGCGACCAGCAGATTATTGCCGATATGGAAAAGAAGTATCGGCTTGGTATTAACGCCGACGGCACCGCCAGTGCAACCATAAATGTTGGTGGCATCAATTGGAATCGGGCAAAACTGCGGCAAATTATAGATGCCCTCAAGAACGCGAAGTAGTCATATGCCATGGCGCCATTCCTACATAGAACCCGCAGCTGTAAATAGAACATAAAATTCATGGCGTCGATCGAATCCAAACCGTTTTAGCGGTCCATCAGCTAAACATTCAACTTCGCTTGAGGTAATCTACCGCCGTTTCGGTGTTCGGACTACTGCGCCTAATCACTGTTTATGCCAACAGGCACGATTGATTATGCTGGGACATATGTCGCATTTTGATTCAGCAACAGCTGAAGCTGGCCAGTTGAATCAGTAGGACTTAGTGGACGAAGAAGAATCTGGTCAGATGATAGAAAATCGGAGCGGCGAAACACAGAGAATCGATCCGATCCATCATGCCACCATGCCCAGGTATGAGCACGCCGTAGTCTTTGACGCCGCGATCGCGTTTGATGGCCGACATCACGAGCCCGCCGGCAAAGCCCATTAGAGTAATCGCCAGGGCCATGAGGGCCGCTTGCCAGGGATTGAACGGTGTCATCCAGTGGAGGAGCGAACCGAGCGCCACCGCGGACAATATGCCACCGATGAAACCTTCCACCGTCTTGTTCGGACTTACATTCGGCGCAATCTTATGTTTTCCGAATAATTTGCCAAATACATATTGAAGAACGTCCGATATCTGAACCACGAATACGAAAAAGCACAACAGCTTGGCTCCCTGATTCTCAAAGCCAGGGGCATGGACGTCCAGCAGAGCTGGCGCGTAGCTCACGAAGTAGACGCACACCATTAGAGCCCATTGAATCTTGGCTGTTCTGGCTAGAAAATCGTTGGTATCACCGGCAATGGCGTTCCTGATCGGAATCCACAGATACGCGTATACCGGTATGAAAATCAGAAACAGGGGCAACCAGTTGATATACAGCAGAAAGTATTGGATCGGATTGAGAATGAAGAAAACCCAGAAGAGAACGCGGTGATCGCCCCTGGTCGTTGGCGTCAGAGTGATGAACTCTCTTAGAGCCAGAAAGGAAACCATGCAGAAGAGAATAATTGAGCCTTTTCTGCCGAGAACGATGGCAAAGAAAAAGACGATGACCATTACCCACCAGGCATTGGTTCGTGAATTCAAGTTGGCGACCAGCTCTTGATTCTTCTGACCCTTGAGGGTTTTACTGAGAATGAAACCAATGAGCGAAGCCGCGCAGAGTATAGTTAGCATTCCGCCGATGATCAATTGCGCCTGAGGATCACCTGTCAGATTCATAAGCGAGCGCATTCCTCCACAGCTAACCGAGCCCTCTCGAGAAATGCATCTTTCGTCTCTTGTGCTTCCAGCTTGATGGGCTTTCCGAAGGTCACCGAACAGAGCATCGGCAGGGGAATGAACTCGCCTTTGGGGAGAACCCGATTGCAGTTGTCTAGAAACGTAGGGACAAGTTCAACGTCAGTTCGCGTTTTTGCCAAGTAGTAGATTCCGCTTTTGAATTCCTGAAGTTTGCAGTCGAAACTTCGCCCGCCTTCAGGAAAGATGATAAGACTTCTGCCCTGGTCAAGCACGGCTTTAAGCTGGGTGATAGGGTTGTTTTTGCGGGTTACGTTCTCTCGTTCAATCAACGCTACTTTGAACACTTCCAACGCAAGCCAACGTCTCAAACTTCCCTTCATCCAGTAATCCGCCGCACCGACGGCGGTGGTATTGGTGCGCAACTTCTCCGGCAAAACCGACCAGAGAACGAGAAAGTCGAAATGACTGGTGTGGTTGGCGAAATAAATTCGTTGGGTCGGCTCCGGTGCACAACCTGTCCACCGGGCTTGAACACCGGTAAATAATTGCAGCGAATTGGCAATCACATTCACTTTAGCGTTGCACCAGACCTTTTTGAATGTCCAGGGTTCTCCGCAGGCATGTGGCCATCGAACCTATGGCGATAATTGCCAGAGCAATTGTCATTACCCGCGGTGGCGAGCAGGTGGCTTCTTCGACAGCACTACCGATAGAAGCGGCGGCCAATAGCCACATGCGCTGCGGTTTAGCCATAGGACCGCAGAAATTTTGTTTTAATCCTTGCGACGCGCCAAAGGCTCGGATGTATGCCGTAAGCACCGCCAGCAGTGAGGCTGCCCATCCTAGCTGGATGCCAACCTGACCAGTTTTAGCGGCAAAGCCGGCACCCACCAGAAAGAAGCAGTCGGCCATTCTATCCGGCAGTTCATTAAAGAGGGCTCCGGTCTTAGACTGTTTGCCGCCCTCGACAGCAACCATGCCGTCGAGCATGTTGCATAGCAATCGCATGGGAATGCACAATGCCGCGGCGATCAGGAAACCGGTTCCCGAGTCGGTGGAGGTGCCGACGTGATAGTAAAGAGCACCGCCGATGGCGGCGAAGACAACGCTGGCAATTGAGATCTGGTTCGGCTCTATGTTTGCTCGAACCAGTATTGATGTCAGTGATTTCGCCCAGCTTGCGTTGCGGGCTCCGATTGGTCGGCGGTCTATTTCTTGTGGCATGCCTCGCAATCCTTGTGATTCTCGAATTGCCACAATTATAGGAGCTGAAGTTACACAGTGATTGTTTTCAACCTACGGTTTCAAAACTGTGGATCAATAAACCCTGAATCCCTATGATCCCTGTCTTTGCGTGGGCGAACGAATAGGGTCAGGCAGCCGCATCGAGTGAAAGACTGGGGCTAAACGACATTTCCGCCTCGACCGGCCAGCCACCGGAGATCCAGCCCTCCCAGCCGCATTTCAGGATGAAAGAGGAGAAACCGAGGGTGTTCAGCTCGTCAGCAATGGCATGGGTGGACGGATTGGCGCCTACCCACGAGTAGAGGACGATGTACCTGTCGCTCTGACAGCGGTCGCGAAGATTTTTCGGCTTACCTGTGATAGCCGGAACCGACATGGCGCCGGGAATTCGCCCTTTCGGAAAGTCTGTCGAATGGCGTAAATCAAGAATCTGTGTGGGTTTCTGGCTACTGATCAAGTCGCTCAACTCCTGCGCTTCGATTTCTCTGGCACTGTGGACAGGAGTTGCCGATCCGCACTGAATTTGAACCGGCGGATTTGGAGACATGGTGGCGCCGAAAAACATGGGAGTAGCCTCTAAAGGAAACGGATTGCGTTCTGGGACGGTTGCCAGGATAAGAGGTTCCTATTTCCTCTTGAAAACCACCAAATTGGGGTAACGAGTCCGACATACTGGCGTTTTTAGGCTATATTCGGGGTTTAAGGAATTGTATAATCTTCATTAAATTCCAACCGCGGCCGAAAGACCGAAGCAAGTAAGTATGTCCCAGCCAATTGAGCAAAGGCTGTTCGAAATCGTCACCCGGCAAAACCGGTCGGAAGAAGACGTTAACTTCATCCGCTCGGCCTTTCAATTTGCCTATAAGTCCCATGACGGTCAGTTTCGCAAGTCCGAAGAGCCCTACATCATTCACCCGGTGGAAGTGGCGTCAGTCCTGGCGGAGCTCAACGCTGACGCCCAGACGATTGCTTCCGGGCTCCTTCACGATGTCCTTGAAGATTGTGATGTAAAGCCGAAAGAGATTGAAGACCAGTTTGGCAAAGAAGTCAGGCTAATCGTGGAAGGCGTCACCAAGCTTGGAAAATTCAGTTTCAGCTCCAAAGAAGAGCGCCAGGCGGAGAATTTCCGCAAGTTGATTGTCGCAATCGCCGAAGACGTTCGCACCGTGCTCGTCAAACTGGCGGACCGGCTCCACAATATGCGCACTCTCGACCACATGTCGCCCCGCAAGCAGGCTGACATCGCTAAAGAGACTCTGGAGATCTACGCGCCTCTAGCCAACCGTTTCGGTTTGGGACAGATGAAATGGGAACTGGAAGACCTCGGTCTTCGCTATCTCCACTCGGAAGAGTACTCCCAAATCCAGCAGTTGGTGGCTGACAGCCGCTCCGACAGGGAGTACCTGATCTCCCAGGTCGTGGAAAAGATGCGCTCCGAGCTTGAGAATCGGGAAATAAAGGCCGATATCGTCGGACGCCCGAAACACCTGTTCGGCATCTGGAAAAAAAATGAAGCGTCAACAGAAGACGTTCGAAGAGCTGTACGACATTCTCGCCATTCGCGTAATCATTGACAGCAACGGCAGCAAAAACTATTGCGAGTTGAATGCTGATCCCGATACCCAGAAGTGCTACGAGGTCATGGGACTCGTACACGCACTTTTCCGTCCTATTCCCGGACGCTTCAAAGACTACATCGCCATGCCGAAGACCAATAACTACCAGTCTTTGCACACCGCTGTGATTGGACCCAAAGGCAAGCCTGTAGAAATTCAGATTCGCACCCGCAAGATGCACCACATCGCCGAGTTCGGTATTGCGGCGCACTGGCGCTATAAAGAAGCAGGCGATTCGGTCAAAGCTGATAGCGCTGTCGATAAGAAGCTGGCTTGGTTGCGGCAACTCGTAGACTGGCAGCATGATCTCGTCGATGCCCAGGAATATCTCGACACCGTGAAGATGGACCTGTTTGAAGATGAGGTGTTCGTCTTCAGCCCGCGTGGAGACGTTTTTGACCTGCCCACCGGTTCCACCCTCATCGATTTCGCTTATCGCATTCACACTGATATTGGACACCGATGCGTCGGTGCCAGAATCAATGACAGAATCGTGCCACTGAATACGGTGTTGAAGAACGGCGACATCGTCGAAATCATAACCAGTAAAACAGCTCACCCGACCATGGATTGGTTGAATTTCGCCAAGACTCACGGTGCCAAAAACCGTATTCGCCAGTGGTTCAAAAAACACCACCGCGAAGAACATATCCAACAAGGGCGGCAGATGTTGGAAGCCGAGTTGGGCAAAACAGGCTTGGAAGAATTTTTACGCTCCGACAAGCTGAAAGATATCGCCAAGAAGCTGAACATTACCGAAGCCACGGACATTCTCGCAGCCGTTGGCTACGGCGATCTCTCCGTCTCCCAAGTCGTCAATCGCATTCGCGAACAGGAGCAACAAGAAGCGCCTAAGCGCGGCTTCGTGCCGCCGCCGATACCGGAAAGCAAACCGAGTCACATTGGCAGCTTGGGCGGTTTATTGCACCACCTGGCCAAATGCTGCCAGCCTGTTCCCGGTGAAGAGATTCTCGGGGTTGTCACAAGAGGAAGCGGCATCGCCGTGCACAGAAGCGACTGCGTCAACATTCTCAAGGTAGACGAAGAGAGGCGCATGTCTGTCGACTGGTCCCAAGAGAGAACAAGCGCATATCCAGCCGGACTTCAAGTAGAGGTTCTTGACAGAGTTGGTATTGCCGGCGATATCTTGAAGAAGATGTCGGACAACAAAATTAACTTACGCGATCTGAGAGTGGAAACGCACAAAGAAAAGAAAACTGCCACCATTATTCTCATTATGGACGTAGTGGATATAGCCCAACTGACCAAGGTTTCTCAATCCATTAGCCAGATTAGCGACGTTCTCAGAGTGCAGAGAAAAGATCATAGAAAGCGCGGTGCCGTGGGTCAGAATGGCAAAGGTGGTACCGCCGACGATGCGGCTAAGAAAGCGAGCAACGTCACTCCCTTGAAAAACTCCCGCCCGATAAAGAAACCGCTGGGACAGACCAAGAAACAGGCTCAGTCGGGTGAATGAAGGTAGTTCTTGCCACCAAGAACCCGGGCAAGCTCAGAGAACTGCAGGAGTTGGCTTCCGGCAATACCTCCGTTGAGCTTGTGTTGGCGCCTGACTCTTTCAATGCGGAAGAAACCGGAAATACGTTTTTAGCTAATGCCGAGATCAAGGCCAGAGCGGCTGCTTTGGCGACGGGATTGCCCGCTGTTGCCGATGATTCGGGAATTGAAGTGAATGCTCTGGGCGGTCGACCTGGTGTCTATTCGGCTCGATACTGCGAAGGTTCTGATGCGGACAGGCGCCTTAAACTCGGCCGTGAGGTGAAAGAGAGCGGCTCATCAGATCGCGGCGCCGCCTTTGTGTGCGCAATGGTTTATTGCTCGCCCGCTGGCGTCGTTCTCCACACTGTGGAAGAGCGCTGGCACGGAAGCATTCAAGATAAAGAAACCGGTTCGAACGGATTCGGTTACGATCCGATTTTCTATGTAGAAGAGTTCAAACGATCTGCAGCTGAGCTTACCATGCAAGAGAAGAATCTCCTTTCGCACCGCGCCAAAGCTTGGCGGGCGATGAGTAAATATTTGCAAGAATTACGATGATGTTTGCTCACAGATCCATTACGTATAGTCAGCAATGATCTGTATTGCTTGCAAACATACATATATAGAATGCAAATCACGGCAAAGAAAGAAACAAGTTTATCTGCGGTCGAGTGCCCCTAACTGCAACCCAGTGGCGCTGCAAACCAACTATCGAACCACATAAAAAAACTTCATGCCCTGCATGAGACGACCTGCATGTACAAGGTGGTTTCCAAGGGATAAGCTGGTTGACCGTACCCCTAAATGGGCCCGTGAATTCCCTCTAGCGAGTGACGATTGGTGAGCGACTGGACGACGATCGCAAACGCAAACCCTTTCTGTTTGCCAGGCGACCCCGACCATGAAAAGAATCAGACCGAAGCGAAAAGCACTCAGTCCGCGTCCGCATCTGCTCCAGCCAACGGTAAGCCGGCTCCGCTCTTGAATCTGCGAGAGGCGCTGGAGTGGCTTCTGGGCGCTCCCCACACGCACGATGATGACCTCACTCATGAAGAGAAGGCAGCGCGTCGCCATCGACGTATGGAACTCCTCATGTGGATTCTCCATCTCGAGCCGAGACTGGCTCCTTACGGCGAGTAGTATCGTGGCAAGCACAGGCAACCCGCTAGTTTCAGAGAATGTTTGATAAAGCCCTTATCGAAGCCGCCCATAAAGCCTGTGAAAACTCCCACGCCCCGTATTCAAAGGCGTCTCGTGGCGCTGCCGTGCTCGATTCGGACGGGCGAATCTACTCAGGCTGCACAGTCGAGCTGGCCAATTACAGTGGCACGGTTCACGCCGAGCAGGTGGCCATCGCTTCGGCAATCGCCTCGGGCGCTAAAAAACTGGTGCGATTAGCTCTGTACCCAGCCGACTATCCGTGCGGAATCTGCCGCCAGTTCATGCGGGAGTTCAATCCGGAATTTGTCGTTGTCTACCAGCAAGACGGGGAGATCCGCACTGTCACTATGGATGAACTCTATCCCAATGTCTTTGGGCGCGAAAACTTGCAGTTGCCGCCGACCTTGTAGCTATACTGCTGGGGCGCTACAATCACAAGCTGGCGCTACAGGCGGGTTTTATGGCTTATTCAGATTTACGCGAATTCATCAAAGCGTTGCAAGATGCGGGCGAGCTGCACACAATCGACGCGCCTGTATCAACTGATCTCGAGATCGCCGAAATTACCGATCGTGTAAGCAAGAGTCAGGGCACCGACAATAAGGCGTTGCTGTTTACAAATGTTCGCGGTCACAACGTTCCGGTTCTGATTAACGCCTTCGGTTCCATGAAGCGGATCTGTATGGCCTTGGAAGTGGACAATCTCGATGAGATAGCAGCCCGCATCAAACAGCTCATCAAGCCGAAAGTGCCCGAGTCGTTCATGGATAAGTTGGCGCTTTTGCCGACCCTTTTCGAAATCGGTAAGTTTCCACCCAAGTTGGTCAACGGTCCAGCCCTGTGCCAGGAAGTCGTGATCACGGATCCCGACCATCCCATGTTAGACAAGTTGCCGATCATAAAATGCTGGCCTGAAGACGCCGGCTCCTTTGTCACGTTGGGGGCTGTGATCACTCGCGATCCAAAAACTGAGATTAGAAACCTGGGCATTTATCGCCTGCAGAAATACGACAACAACACAACCGGCATGCACTGGCATAAACATCACGATGGAGCCAGGCATTTTGATGAGAGCCGTCGGGCATCATCTGGCGCCGTCGCCACTCCTACTCACGATGATGAACCCCCGAACTACGGAACAATGTTCGCGCCTCAAGCGCAAGAGTCACCGGGAAAGCGGCTTGAAGTCGCCATTGCCTTAGGATGCGATCCGGCTGTGACCTATGCCGCCAGCGCTCCTCTGCCGCCAGATATCGACGAGCTTCTCTTTGCCGGCTTCCTTCGCCAGAGTCCAGTTCGGTTGACTAAGTGCAAAACTGTTGACCTGGAGGTTCCGGCAAACGCAGAAATCATTATAGAGGGATACGTCGAGCAAGCAGATCTTCGAGAGGAAGGTCCTTTCGGTGACCACACCGGATTCTACAGTTTAGCGGGAATGTTTCCCGTTCTTCACGTCACGGCAGTGACTCACAGGCGCGATCCCATCTATCAAACGACGATTGTCGGCAAGCCGCCTCAAGAAGATTGTTATTTAGGCAAAGCGACAGAGCGAATTTTCCTGCCCATGGTGCAGATGCTCGTATCCGAAATTGTCGACATGAATCTGCCATGGGAAGGAGTCTTCCACAACTGCGCTCTTATCTCGATCGATAAACGTTACCCGGGTCACGCGCGCAAGGTTATGAGCGCTGTTTGGGGACTGGGACAGATGATGTTTACGAAGTTTGTCATCATTCTCGACAAAGATGTCGACGTGCAAAATCTCTCCGAAGTGGCTCTGCATGTATTCGGAAACACCGACCCCAAGCGGGACATGATGTTCGCTGAAGGACCGCTGGATATTCTCGATCACAGCTCCCCAATTCTGGGATACGGCTCGAAAGTAGGCATTGATGCTACTAGGAAGTGGAAATCGGAAGGATTCCAACGAAATTGGCCTCAACCCATCGTTATGTCTCAACCGATTAAGGACCTTGTTTCCGCCCGCTGGGCTGAATACGGGCTATACCAACCGGCAGAGAAGCTAGCAGCGAAGCGCTAAAAGTTGTTGCCAAGGGTTATGTTTTAATCTTGGGACGTTGAATCTTTGCAATTGCGGGAATATAGGAGATACGAAACCCAATCTTCTGTCACGGGTATAGAAAACCGCCATTAGACGGGTTCGGCTTTGGTCTACATATTTCCCACGAGTGTGCTCCGATGAAACAGATGAAGCGCATAGGTTCTTTTGTGTTGGCTACCGCTCTGGCAGCATCGGTCCTGTACCAGTTGCCTGCGCAGTCTCACCGCTCACAGCCCCAAGAAATTTATCACCGTGCATGGCAGCTGGTGCGCGACAACTATTACGACGGTTCATTCAATCACGTTGATTGGAATGAGCTCGAGCACAAGTACGACAACGACATCAAAAACAACTCTGATGCGTACAAGTACATAAAGACCATGCTCGAGAAACTCAACGATCCATACACTCGTTTTCTCGATCCGAAGATGTTCCAAGACGAAAACGACGCCATTGACGCGAGAATCGTCGGCATCGGTATCAACTTGCAACAGTCGAAAGATCTGCAAAAGCTTATCGTGACCCGCACCATCGAAGGCGGACCGGCAGAGACAGCAGGTTTGCGTGCTGGTGACGAAATGACCGCCATTGATGGCTTGTCCGCAATCGGCATGACCCCCGAGCAAGCGGCCGAACACATCAGAGGTCATGAAGGCGCCCCCGTCTCCATCTCAGTCAAACGTCCAGAAGGCGAAAAGACAGTCAATATCACCAGACAGCAAATCACGATTCATGCTGTCTCCTCCAAAGTTCTAGACAACAACATCGGCTACATCTCGCTGTCTACCTTCATCTCCAACGATGCCTCTAAAGAGTTCAGAAACGCTCTCGGCAAACTGTCGACTACCGACGGCATCATTCTCGACCTGCGCGACAACCCGGGCGGATTGCTCTCCAACGCTCTGGAAATCGCTGACATGCTTCTCGAAAACGGCGCCATTGTCAGCACGATCAGCCGTCACGGCAAACATACAGACCTGTCTTCCGGTGAGCCTCTCACCCATCAGCCCATCGTCGTTCTCGTCGATGATGAAAGCGCCAGCGCCAGTGAAATTCTCGCCAGTGCTCTCCAAGACAACGGTCGCGGCGTGCTGGTCGGAACCAAGACCTACGGCAAAGGTTTGGTTCAAGAAATCAACCGCTTGCCCAGCGGAGCTGCCGTGCACATCACAGTGTCTCGCTACCTCACTCCTGGTGGCACCGACATCAACAAGATCGGCGTAAACCCGGACATCACCGTTCCCTCCAACAGAGACGAACAGATGAAAGTGGCAGTCGCCTATCTGAAAGAGAAAATCGCGAGCTTAAAGCCTGGCAAGTTGCAGGCGAAGAGCAACATGAGCCTGGTACCGTTCAAGCCTGCCGAGCTAGCCACCAAATAACCGGCTATTCAACGCTAAAAGAAAGGTTTGACCAATGGAATCCGCCTCGGGGCTAGCCCCCGAGGCGGATTGCAATTTTCATGGTTTTGGCATGGTTTTGGCATGGCTTGGCATGGTAGGAATACGAAAATGGATTAGACGAACTTAAACATTGATGTCATAATGGCGACAATATTGTTGCCAAGGGTTCGATTATGAGCAGATTCACTTCGTGTCTGAACAGTCTTCAGCAGGTATCCGTGGGACGTTTGGGCGTCATTGCCTTCATCCTGAGCCTGGTCGTTCAGGTGCCTGTTTGTGCTCAGTTAGGGCAATCAGACTGGCAGACGCCGTCAGCTCCCTCCGGGAGCCACCAGCAGTCGGGAATTGGTCAGTCTGACTGGCAGCAACCAGCCCAGCAGCAGCAGCTCGGTCAATCAGATTGGCAACAGCCGCAGCGACAACAGCAACAGTTGGGGCAATCCGACTGGCAACAGCCGCAGCGACAACAGCAGCAGCTGGGGCAATCCGATTGGCAGCAACCGGCTCAGCAACAGCAGTTGGGACAGTCAGATTGGCAGCAACCAGGCCGCCAGCAGTCGGGGCAATCAAACTGGCAGCAGCCCGCCCAACAGCAGCAGTTGGGGCAATCAGACTGGCAGCAGTCAGGCAGCGCCCCCAATTTTGAGCAAAATCTCCCTCAATCGACTTCTAAACCGATGTTGCTTGGTGAAGTACTCGATCAAGAGCAACAAAACAATCCTAATTATGACCCGACTTTGAATGCGGCCATTGTTCCGCAAAATCAAAATCCGATGATGATGAATATGGCTCCGGCGGCGCCGAGCATGGACCCCCTCACTGCTGTTGGAACTTTGATGGGCAATACGCCTCAGCAGGCTCAGGCTCAAGCCCAAGCCCTGACAACATTGGCACCGGCAGTTCTCAACTTCATGAGCAACGTTATGCCGCCCGGTGGCATGCGTGGCGGCATTGGAGGCTTTCCAGCCCCGGGTACAGGTTTCGCCGGTGGGGTCGGCAGCCGAGGTTATAGCACCGGATATGGTGGCGGATATGGGAGCGGATATAATACCGGCTACAATATCGGTGCCAACACTGTCGGGCGGGCTACCAATCAGGCCGCTGCCGGATTGAACGCCGGACTCATGCGTATGATGAGCAACATCGGACGCTAAGCGGATTTATTCGTCTTCATTATGCCAGGCATGACGTTCACCAAGATCGGTGATCAGATTGAGAATGGCTACGTATCGTTTCAAATTCGATTCGTGCCCCAGGCGCATTTGATCAGGCATTAGATAAAGAGCTTTCCCAAATTTTCCCTGGAAAAGATAGCAGGTCGTCATGCTGTGCAAAAGCCGCTGCTCAGACCGATCTCGTTCAGCTTCAGTGAGCTGTTTCTGTGCCTTTTCAAAATACGGCTCTGCAGCTTTGTAGTTGTGTTCGCTGGCTAAGCACACGCCCACGCCCATAGAACATGCGAATATGTCGGCTTGATTCCTGGTTGGATTTCTCTCTGCTAAACCGAGCGCTCTTTCGAAGAGTGGCTTGGCGTCGCGAGGTTCGAAGGCACGAACATGAGAAGCTGCCAGACCGGTCAAGGCGGCAATGAGGCAAGGATGGTCGTCGGATAACGATTGTTCCAGGATCGGAATGGCGCGTTCCCACTCCTTAGCGGCTGCGCCGTAGTTGCCATAAGCTAGTAGTTGTGCGGCTCTACTGTGCAAAGCGATGCCGAAATTGGCATTGTCGAGTCCGAACTTTTCCAGCACACTCACTGCTTGTTTGAGCATGACGGCGGCGGCGTCAAGTTTGCGTTGGCTGACATAAATGTCGCCCAGAGCGATGAGAGACTCAGCATAGGCGGCGCTGTCTTTACCGAGAACCCGCTCTCGGATGCCGAGCGACTTGGAGAATAACGGGTGGGCTTCGTTTAATTTATCTTCGCGAAGTTTGAGCGTCCCCAGGTGAAAAGTGGTTTCGGCAACTTCCTTGCTTTCGGCACCTATAAGTTTCAGCCTGAGAGCAAGGGCTTGATTTAACAGCTCCTCAGCTTCAGCGAACTTCTCAGTGGCGGCTAGATCGAATCCTAAAACGGTGTTGGCGGCCGCCCATTCCTGGCTCTCTTTGCCGAATTCGCCGGATGCGATTTCAACTGCGCTTTTGAGCACCTTTATTGAGTCTTCAAATTTTGCTAGCCGTGCATATGTGCGACCGAGCAGCCAAAGGCATTTAAAGAGAGCCTTGGGGTCGCCTGCGCTTTCGCACTCCGGACGAGCCCGTTCCAAAATCCCCAGAGCATTTTTGTATCTGCCCCGGCTGAACGCGACCTCTCCATCTTCGATTTCTTTTTTCCAGTCCATAGCTCAGTTATGTCTTCCTGCGTGTAAGCCTGATTGAAACCCACGTTTGAACATGACTTTATCGCGCGAGCGATTTCGGTGAAGAACTTGTGCCGCCGCCGGCAGTGCCAAGATGGCTTGGAAGTAATCTTTCTGACCGATATGGCAGCAGAAAAGAGCCATAGTCATGTTGTCTTTGGCGCGCTCCGATTCGCCGCCTATAGTTTGGAGTCGGCGCAACGAATTGTTGATGTAAACCTGTCCGGCATCGAAGTTTCGTTGGAGAACGAAAAGCCAGGCCACCTGTTTCATGGCGAAGAGCAGATCGTCGTTCTTGGAAGAACCTTCCGATTGCCGCTCCATATCTTCAAACAACGCTTGTGCTTCAGCAAAGCGACGGGTACGAATGTAAATCATGCCGATCGCGCGCATGACTGAAGAGATCAGAATATGGTCCGGTTGGAAGAATCGTTGCCTGATTTCCAAGACGCGATTGTAATATTCAAGAGCGCTGTCGTACTCTTTCAGGGCCGCTTTGCTCATGGCAACAATATGAAGACTCATAGCAACGTCAGGATGCGTGCCGAGCGAATCTGCTCTGATGGCAGCTGCTTTCTCGCCAAACCGGGCTGACTCTTGAAAGACGCCTTGTTTATAGAACAGCATCGCCAGCAAACCCAGTGTTTCAGCCACGGACGAGTGGGTTTCGCCAAGCAGTTGAGTTTGCATCTCGAGGGCGTCGCGCAGGTACTGCTCTGCCTGCCCGAAGTTCTTCTGGCGGGTGTACAGGGTTCCCAGAGACAGAAGAGTTTCTGCCACTTCCGGATGATTGTCGCCCAGCAGTTTGCGGCGCATCTCCAGGGCTCTAGTTAAAAGTGGTTCCGCTTCGGCGAATTTATTTTGAATGGCGTAAGCGTTGCCTAACTGGTCGATTACACGAGCCACTTCGGCGTGCTCGAGCCCAAGTACCTTGCCGCTTATGGACAGGGCTCTTGTCAGAACCGCCTCTGCCCGCTCCACCTCTTGCAGGTGCATGCAGACCTTGCCAAGGCGATAGAGCGTCACCGCCAACTTGGCAGGATCCTTTTCCGCTTCCGGCACCGCTTGATTAAGGAGACGCAGACACTCGGTGTAATAACCTTTGGCAAACGCGTCTTCGCTTGCTTCGTTGAGTTGGTCCCAACTCATATCTGTCCCCATTATTTCCCGCTAGTACTGCGCTAACATAGCATTTCTTGGGTGCGCTTTTCGACGCCGACCGCTGGATAGATTTCGATAGGTTGCTGTCTCAAAGAGACTCAGGCGCTGAATTTTTGCCTTTGGGGGCAGACTTCTTGGAGCAAATCTTGGAGATTGCTCAAAAGAGAACCGAATCCGAGCCGTTTGAGGGCAGAGATGACTACCGGGCTCGGCACCTGAGAGATGAGGAATCTCAAGTCTTCTTTTCGCACCAGCTCGGCCTTGTTGAGAACCGTGATAATTGGTTTGTCGACAGCCCCGAGTTCAGTCAAGACGTCATAGACACTCGACATTTGCTCGATTACATTGGGATGGCTGGCATCGACGACATGGAGCAAAACGTCGGCGACTGCGACTTCTTCCAGGGTGGCTCGGAAGGCCGCAACCAATTGAGTCGGTAGTTTTTTGATGAAACCGACTGTGTCGCACATCAAGACGAACGAGTGATCTGGCAGAGTAGTTCGTCTGGTGGCTGGATCGAGAGTGGCGAAGAGTCTGTCTTCCACAATGACGTCGGCCTTGGTGAGCCCGTTCAAGAGGGTGGACTTGCCTGAGTTTGTGTAACCGGTGAGAGCGACAACCGGGAGATTGTCTTCTGTACGGCGACGTCGTTGCACGTCACGATGATTCTTGATGCGACTCGTCTCTTTCTCGAGCAAATTGATGCGCTCGCGAATACGACGGCGATCGATTTCCAGTTTGGTTTCGCCGGGACCTCTTGTGCCGATGCCGCCGCCCAGCCGGCTCAACGTGAGCCCTTTGCCGACCAGTCGGGGATAAAGGTACTGCAATTGGGCCAGCTCTACCTGAAGTTTACCCTCTCGCGTGCGGGCACGTTGAGCGAAAATGTCGAGAATCAACTCGGTGCGATCGATTACTTTTACACCGATAATTTCTTCGAGAGTACGCTGTTGATTTGCGGTCAACTCCTGATCGACGATAGCCATATTGGCACCCAGCTCTTGCACAAGCAGAGCCAGTTCTTGCACCTTGCCCGATCCCAGGAAAAATCGGGGATCTGGTTGCGGTCTCGCCTGAGTCAGGCGCCCGCAGATGGTGGCGCCGGCGGTGCGGCCCAGTTGAGCCAATTCATCGAGATCATCTTCGATTTGCCAGGCGTCGGTTCCTTCACTGATCAATGCCACCAGAACAGCCCGCTCTTCTCCATCGGCTACAGGCAGTCCGGGAGCGAGACGGCGAAACTCATTTTCGAGGGCTCCGATAAGCGATTCGAAGCTCTCTTCTTGGGCGTGTCGTGATGTATTGGCGGGAAGCACTTTCCATAATTTGCCCTCGCTGTCGCGTCCGGGCAGAAGATGGGCGATGCGAACGGCGTCGGCGAAGCGTGATTGCTCGCCGCGAGAGCGGCTGAACGTGCCTTGTGGATCGACCTCGATTTGAGCGAGCAGATCGAGACGATTTCTTGCCAGGCACTGTAAGTTTTCTTTGTTGATTTCTGACTGGAAGTTGCCGTTTTTGAGGCGAGTGTGAATAATGCGATGACCGCACAGTCTGCCTGGGCCAACGCGAACGCCGCGCAGCTCCGGCATGTTTACGTCGGAAGGCTGCCCGACAGTTACATTAACTACGTGACCGCGCCGATTAACCACCAGCGACAGGGGATGACCTGTCGTATGGGATATCTCGGCGACGAAATCGGCTAAGTCAGCTGTGAGAATTTTGTCCGTGGGTATACGCTGCTGCAACAGTCGATTGAGTTGGCGTATCTCTGATGCCTTAAGCCCTTTGGCTTTGGCTAGATCGAGTTTGCCGTGCAAAAAATTACCTCCACGCCGATGTCACTGTGAACTACCACATAACCCGGAGGACATAACCGTCTTGTAAATAAGTCTCACACCCGAATCATACCCTTTTGTAAGCTAAAAGACACCGACATTTAATGTCCGCGCAATTCTCTAATGAAGAGTCCTGGGGGTAAGGATAGGGAAATTCAATCTCGTCCTTGGTATACTTGACATCAAGAGCGTGCCGCTCTGTTGCTCCGTTTTGGACCTCCTGGTTCGACTGAATAGACCTCATAGATTTACGAAGCCAGCGGGCTCCTCGCACTTACCAATCAATCGGGTGATCGATGTCCGAGAACTCCAGAGACGACAGGGTGGTTTTCTCTCGCTGCACCGTTTGCGGTTTGAGACCCATGTCCAGCCCGCTTCTGCACGAATCTCGTTGCTTGTGCCAACCGGAAGGGTCTAAGATCGCTTCGGCTCAGAAAAAGAAGATCAAAGATGCCCTTTGGCGGGTGAAATCGTCGTTCAAACTGGTTCAGGCGACCGATCCAAAACTGGTTCCCAGCTTGGTTGAGCCCGACCATACGGGGGAAGCGAGAGACACCAGAACGACCACGATTCCTCTTATCGCTCCATCTCTGTGCGTCTCTAAAGATGCACCTGAGGGCGAACCGCCACCCAAGCCAATTCGAGTTTCACCGGAGTTGTTGGGCAGTTTCAATCTCATCGAAAAGCTCGGCGAAGGCGGAATGGGAACCGTGTTCCGGGCCCGAGACCGGGTTCTCAATCGCGAGATGGCCATCAAAGTCATGAGAGCAGAACTGGTCGGCGACCGGGCTGCCATAAAAAGATTTCAAAAGGAAGCCGCAGCTGCAGGCGATCTGACTCACCCGAATATAGCTCAAGTATATAAGTGTTCGGCCGATGAGTCCGCACCATATATGGTGATGGAATATGTAGACGGTATCTCAATGTCCCAGATCTTGAAGCATGAGAGGCGCATCTCCATGAAGCGCTTAATCAATATGACTCTTCAAATCTGTGACGCTCTTCAGTATGCACATGACAAAGGTGTCATTCACCGAGATCTCAAGCCGAGCAACATTATTGTTGCCGACGGCTGTCACAGTGATGTCATCAAGGTTGTCGATTTTGGTATCGCCAAGTTGGCGCCGGCAAACGACACCACCGGTCTCACTCAAAGCGGCGAAGTGTTCGGCAGTCCGGAATACATGAGCCCCGAGCAGGCCAAAGGTATAGAAGTAGATCAACGCTCCGATCTATATTCATTAGGCTGCATTCTCTTTGAAGCGTTGAGCGGACGCAAACTGTTCAGCGGTGACAACGCTATCCAGATTCTTTTGCATCACATCAATACTCCTATTACCGATAGGCTCGAACTACTGCGCACCAAGCGTTTACCTGAGCCCCTCATCGCCTTGGTGGCGAAGCTTTTGGCCAAGCAGCCGGAGAAACGTTATCAATCGGCACAAGAGCTTGCCGTCGATCTGCAGCGCTTCCAGTTAGGCACTCTTTCCTCCTGGCGCTTGAAGACCAAGAAAAAAACTGTGGTTGTGGCTGCCGCTTCAATTGTGGTGGCATTAGGTACTTTTATCAGTGCTCTGATTTTAAGCGACCATCCCCTTAAGGAAGGAGCAATCGCTATCAACAGAAGTGAGGCAGACGAGGCCACGAGCTTCGATTCTCGGGCCTGGACGATTGTCCCTCCTTCCCCTGATGCCGCCGTCCAGTCATGGTTCAAATGGCTTGGAGAGTGTGATTCTCGTTTGGACGAACCTGATGTAAATGGAGGCTCTGAACTTCGTGATGCCAGGCTCTATGTTCACATGCAGCTTGACAGGCGTATTGGGGCTGAGCAAGCCGTGCCACCAGACGTCATGGATGCTTTGATCGACAACGTTACCGACAGCTCGCCATCAGCTTCTGAAGTGGCTTCATCTACTCTGATCAGTCTTGGTGCGGGCAGTGTCAATCCAGTTATGAAAGAGTTGCAACTGCGTCCATTCGAGAAACAGTATGAAAACATTCTCTGGAATATCGGCGCTCCCTCAATCGATGAATTGTATAAGCGCCTGAGCAGCGACGACAATCGCCAGGTGCAGTTTGCCGGTTGGCTCGTGGTCGAGTTGTACACTTCGGGCAGATTCGAAGACTCACTGAACCACAGGAGCGTGGATCAGTATTGGCGCGACTCCGCTCAAACTTTTGTGATCACGGCCCTGGACAACCTGGAAGATACCGGCAAACGTGTTCAATTGCTTCAATTTTTGGAGCAGATCGATGACGTCAGTGAGACCACCTTATCGCACGTCGGTAGTGCCATGGCCGACGACAGTGACGAGTCAGTGCGTGGTGAAGCGGCCATTATGCTGGCTAAATTGTCTTCACTGGAGTCGCACGACGTGAAGAGTCTGTACTTCAAAGACATCGTCTCGGCATATCTCAATGAAGGGAGTAATGCAAATCTAAATAGCTACTTGTCGGCGCTGGATTTGACACCAGCAGATGTGCGCAGTCAGGTGCGCGCCAACCTGAAACAGTCGATAACTTCGCCATCATCTGCGGTGCGGGACAGAGTTCGCAGTGCTTTGAAGCGATTGGGCAAATAACGTTGTATCAGCACTGAGCCGCAGAAAGAAGATGACGCATGAGTGGGCGGGCGCCTGATTCCCCACAGCTCTTTGGCGTTGGTAGAACCTTGCCTGGGTTGCACAGCCCGTCGGGATTGAACGCGAGCTTGACCCAACCCATCGCTTCTAAGTCTTCAGGCGAATAAACCTTCGGCATCTCCAAGATCTTCTCGACGCCTATGCCGTGTTCTCCAGACAGAGTACCGCCAAGCTCGACGCAGACCTCTAGAATTTCTCGCCCGGCAATTAAGACAGCCTCGACTTCTTTGGCATTGTCTCTGTGATAAAGCATGCAAGGATGCAGGTTGCCGTCTCCGGCATGATAGATATTGGAGATCGTCAGATTTCGTTTCGCCGAGATCTCGGCAATTCTTCTGGTCGCTTCCGCGAGTTTGGATCTGGGGATAACGCCGTCGAGAACGTAGCCATGAGGAGCGATGCGCCCTAGGGCTCCGAAAGCGGTCTTTCTCGCTTTCCAGATGCGGGCTCGCTCGTTTTGATCCTTGGCCCAAACTACATCTGTTACTGCGTTGGCCTTCAAGCACTCTTCTACGATCGATTTGTGTACGAGAATGCCGGCGCGCGGACCATCCAACTCGACAATCAACAGGGCTCCAGCCTCACGCTTCAAGCCCATATGATAAGCGTCTTCGACTGCGTTAAGAGTGAGTTGATCTATCATCTCCATAGCCGCCGGAATCACTCCCGTTGCCACTATATTCGATACCGCATTGCCGGCTGATTCGACGGAGGGGAAATAGGCAAGCATAGTCTCTACCGCTTGCGGACGAGGAACCAGTTTAAGAACCGCTTCTGTAGCCAATCCCAGGGTTCCCTCAGAGCCGACAAATACACCGAGCAGATCGACTCCCAGGCGGTCGCGCGATTTGCCACCGAATGTGGTGATGGTACCGTCCGGCAGGACGACTGTGATACCAAGGACATGATCCGTGGTCATGCCGTATTTGAGACAGTGGGGTCCACCGGCGTTCTCGGCGAGATTGCCGCCTATGGTGGAAGCGACCTGGCTGGAGGGATCCGGGGCGAAGTGCAATCCATACTTTTCCGTTTCTTGGGAGACGGAGAGATTGGTGGCACCCACTTGAACAACAGCAATGCGGTCTTGAACATTTACTTCCAGGACTTTGGTCATTCTCGTAAGGACAACCAGGATGCCGCCGTTTACGGTGGTAGATCCGCCGGAGAGCCCTGTGCCGGCTCCGCGCGGCGAGAATGGAATTTTGTATCGGTTGGCCGTTTTAACTACAGCCGCCACTTCTTCGGTCGAGCCAGGCAAAACAACCTGATCGGGAACCGCTACATCGAGCGTCTCGCCATCGCATTCGTACACGGACAGATCGACTGAATCCGTCAAGACATGCTCGGCTCCGACGATCTGTCTGAGCTCGTCCAGCATTGATGATGTCAACCGTTACCTCTGACGAATAGTCTCTCTGTCGTTGGTTGTGTAGCGGAATCCCTCATGCCCATAATTTTGGGAGAAGGTTCCCGATTTCTCAACCATCATACGACGGGAGCCGGGCGGAAAGGAGAGGATTGACATGTCTCCGGAGATGGAATTAACAACCCCGAGAATGAGCGTATTGTAGACCGGATTGCCGCTGGCTTGAATGAGGTGAGCATTGCAGATGCGTCCGTCGCGAGTGACGACGTAATCGACCACTGCCATGAGCGGACGCCCGGTGGAATGAAAAGCTGCGTTAGAGAGGGTGGAGTACCTCTGATATATGGCTCCCGCGACGCGCTTGTGCCATTCGTCCCAAGCCAACTGCATCTCAGGCGATGAGTCCGGATCTTGTTGATTAAAGCGGTTGGGAGTAGTCGTGCTCAACTCACGAGGCGGCTGCTGTTGCTGCATCTGATCGGGCACGGCACTCATCATACGGGGGTCGAAGGTGTCCGAATTGCCCTCATCTTGGGCATTTAGAGGAAACGACTTCTTCGGAGGCGGAGGGGGCAGTTGGTCGTCGACAGCGAAGTTGGGTGGCGTGAACTCTTGTTTGTCGGAGCCCTGACTGAAAGCGTCATCGGTTGGGGCGATGTCGTTGCGGCTCAGTCCGGGAGTTCCCTGACCTTGTCCTTTGCCCTGCTCCTGGACGTTCCCTTTTAATACGGGACCGGCTGAAACCGGCAACAGCCACATCAAGGTCGCAGAGACTGCGAGCATGGTGGAGATAAGCTTTTTGGAAAACTGATAGTTTGTATTGTGCATCGGCAGCGGATCGTGGGGTGGTGCTACTGATAGTTTAAGTATGGCTAATCTACTCCGAATCAGTCAACAGTCAATTCGTATTTTTACGCAGCCCGCTGTCTCCCGAACTCTAAGAAGCGGCAGTAATGCTTGCTTTTGGCGAGTCAGGGTCAATTTGGGAAATTTTGAGGTCCGCACACTATAAATAGGAATCGGAATTGGCTGTGCTATTTTGAAGCACAACGGAAAAGGAGAAGTCGGTGCCCACAATTATCGATAGTCATGCCCACGTGGTCCGGGAATATTTCTCGCAAGACCAGCACGAGGTTATCGCCCGAGCCTTTGATTCCGGAGTGGTTCAGATGGTCAATCCGGGAGTGATTCTGGACAATCTTGATGAGTTGCACGCCCTCTCAAGGCAGTACGCCAATATCTACACAGCCGTCGGTCTCCATCCTCACGAGGCGAAGAGTTGGAACTCGGATGCCGAGGCTCGTTTACGGGCAGCAGCCGGCGATGCCAAAGTAGTCGCCA
>Ga0206838_10094_pt1 | contig 28259 bp, 21 predicted proteins | sample Alteio_BWOrgCont_26_FD_152879 | JGI IMG/M metagenome (GOLD analysis project Ga0206838, IMG submission 152879) | Enriched cells from forest soil in Barre Woods Harvard Forest LTER site, Petersham, Massachusetts, United States -... | ecosystem: Environmental > Terrestrial > Soil > Temperate forest >...
TGATCGAATTCGGGCGGTTCGCCGCTCGCGACCGGGAGCAACATGGAGAGGGAAAACCCGAGACCTTCACGTTTCTGGGCTTCACTCACTACTGTGGGCAGCGGATCCATGACGGAGCCTTCATCGTCTGGCGGCTTACGGCGAAGAAGCGCATGGTCGCGAAGCTTAAGGTCATCAAGGCTGAGCTTCAACACCTGAAGCACCATCGCACGGCCGAGGTCGGTGCATGGCTTCGGAGGGTCGTGCTGGGTTACTACCAATACCATGCTGTTCCGGGGAACTCGACTCAGTTGCGCATCTTTCGAGGTCGTGTTTGCTGGTTGTGGCGGAGCGTGTTAGTCCGCCGCAGCCAGCGCGCGCGGGTGCGATGGCTGCGACTTGCCCCAGTCTTGAACCGGTGGCTTCCTCAACCCCGCATTCTGCGCCCCTATCCTGATGCACGCTTCGCCGCTACTCATCCATGGTAAGAGCCGTATGCGTCAAAGCGCTTGTACGGATCTGTGCGGGTTGTGCCTTGAAAGCTCATGAAGTCCAGTCTCCTGAAATGGAGGCCGCGGCAAAGCCTAGCTAGCAGCCGCGTATCAAGTCTTGCGTGGTGTTCGGCGACGGCCACTGCGAAGCGTAGACAGGGAGGTTGCAGGCCGGAACAACAGTAAACGGCAACATAGCCCCGAAATCGATCGTGGTGGAAGTGGCCGACCCGATCCCGTAGCGGGGAAGGCAGAAGCTCAGGATGCGTAATGGCGAGTGTACTGAGTTGCTTCCGGGGTTCGAACCGTCAGCATGCAATCAAGGGATTTCATGGGAACAAGGGAGAACCGTCAGGTTCAAGCCTGGCTTGTAGGGTCCGACAAGCTGAACAAGCGAGGAAGATCCGAAGGCCTGACGGAAGTCAGACTGCCTGATAGTACTTCGAGGCCGGGAGAGCCGGCCACATGGGGAAGCGGGCAGCGGAAGTTGAATTGTTCGTGGGAAACATGAGCTCTATTCAAAGAGAGGATACGGCCTTCTATGCAAAGAGAAGAACTGCCAGTCATGAGAACAGGACTCGAACGAATAGCAGTCAAAGCTCGGTGCGAGCCGAAGCTCCGGTTTACATCGCTGGCTCATCACATCGCAAAGGAACGGATTTGGATGAATCTGTCTCAGATTCCAGCCAAGTCCGCAGCCGGGGTGGATGGACAGACCGTAACGGAGGGGAAAGAGAGTTTTGAGGAATGGGTTGCAGTCATGCTGCAGTCTGTTCACCGCCAGGGATATCGAGCGCCCGAGATACGGCGAGTCTATATCCCAAAGCCCGGAAAGCAGGAGATGCGCCCTCTCGGGGTGCCAACTGTTGCGGACCGGGCATTGCAACGAAGCGCCTCGCAGGTACTATCGGCCATCTATGAGCAGGACTTCTTGTCTTGCTCGTTCGGAGGACGTCCCGGCAGAGGAGCCCACCAAGCGCTGGCAACTCTCCACGAGAGGATTGCGGGCGGAAAGATCGAGTGGGTGTTGGAGGCGGATCTCAAGAATTTCTTTGGAAGCTTAAGCCATGAATGGATGCTCCGCTTCGTGGAGCACCGGGTGGGAGATCAGCGCCTGATCAGTCTGATCAGGCGCTGGCTGAAGGTAGGTGTTCTAGAGGATGGAGAGATTCATCCGAATGAAGAGGGGACCCCGCAGGGAGGATCGATCAGCGTTCTGCTGAGTAACTTGTACCTTCACTATGTGCTCGATCTGTGGTTCGAGCGCGTGGTCAAGCCCCGGCTTCGGGGCGAGGCCTGCATGGTGCGGTATATCGACGACTTCGTGTTGTGTTTCCAATATCGTGCGGATGCTCTTCGTGCTGAAGAAGCACTTGTGAAGAGGCTGAGACGGTTCAGTCTTACCTTGGAGCTGACGAAGACCAAGCTCGTTGAATTTGGTCGCTTCGCGTATCGCCACGCGAGCAAGCGTGGTCGTAAGCGCCCGGAGACAATCTACTTCCTGGGCTTACTCTGTACTGCACTCGCAATCAGAAAGGGAACTTTCGAATTGCGATGCGTACGGAGAAATCACGCCTGCGGCGTGCGCTCATGCGGCTGCAAGACCAGATGAGGCGAATGCGGCACTTGTCGCCGCAAGAACAGGTGAACCATCTCAATCAGATGCTCCGTGGTCACTATGCATACTACGGCGTTGCCGGAAATCTTCGGGCATTGCTGCGGGTCCATCGTGCCGTGGAGCATTACTGGCGCAAAATGCTGAGCAGTCGGAGCTGGCATGGCAGGATCCGTTGGGAGCAATTCCAGCGGATCAAGGAACAGTTCCCGCTGCTTCGACCAAAGCTGCATTACTCCTACCGAGAGTTGCAGGCTATCGCCATACTGTGAATCAACCTCTGACGAGCCCAGTGCGGGAAATCTGCACGCTGGGTTCTGTGGGAGCCGGAGACGGGTGACTGCCTCCGGCCACCCGGTGGGCGATCAGCGATGATCGTCCCTACCGCGACCAGGTGGTTCCTGTTCCCGAAAACGGTCTTCGCCGTGACTGTGATTTTGTACGCGTTCCAAAGCAGGCAATGGAAATGACAGAGCATGGAAAGCCGAGAAGCCGGCTTTCCACCATTCCCACACTTCTTGGAAATTCCTTCGGGAATCCCATATTCCCACGGCCTCGACGACAAGATTAGATATTTAGAAGCTCCGGCAAAGACCCAGCATTAAACCGAAACTTAAGCCTTACCACCGCAAGGGACTTGTAACGGATGTTCTGGTACATTCACAGTTCGTGAAACTGCACGTGACGGGTGCGAAGCAATCGAAAACTGAGGTTCGGCATCCTCTGACCGAGGTTGCACACGCGGACCGCCTCCTTCAATGTTCGCTGACTGAATGCGGGAATGCGAGGTTGATGAGCTCGCATCTGAATTCTCAGCAGTGTAGCTTGAAGTATCCGAGCCTGCGAAGGCATCGTTAAAGAAGGCGGGAAGGCCTTTCGGGAAGGGATAGACATCCAAAGATGCCGGATGCGTTGTTTAGTGGAGGCGGCGAGCTTGGCGAACTCATGGCCCAAGTCGACTGGGGGCGGACTTCGCTTGGCTCTGTCGAGCACTGGCCGCAAAGTCTAAGGACCTGCGTACGCATTATTCTGACTTCCCGACAGCCGATGTTTGTCTGGGGCGATCAACTGATCAACCTGTACAACGATGCCTACAAGAGCATCGTGGGCGGGAAACATCCGCGCGCGTTGGGGCAGCCGGCCAAAGAAGTGTGGCAAGAGATCTGGGACCAGGTCGGTCCGCGGGCCGAATCAGCGATGCGCGCGAATGAAGGGACGTATGACGAATCCCTCCTGCTGATCATGGAGCGGTATGGGTACCGTGAGGAGACCTACTACACCTTTTCCTATAGCCCGGTGCCCAACGATCACGGCGGCACAGGCGGGATTATCTGCGCCAATGCCGACAACACCCAGCGCATCATCGGCGAACGCCAGGTCGCGCTGCTGCGGGAGCTGGCCTCGCGGACGGCGGATGCGCGGACTTGGCGAGAGGCGTGCCGGTTGAGCGCGCTCAGCCTGATGGAAAATCCGCGGGACATCTGCTTCGCTCTGATCTACATGCTGGACGATGCGCGCGAGGCTATGGAACTGGCGGGCGTGGTGCGGCTGCCGAGCGGGCATAAGTGTGCTCCGCAGACGATCGAGCTTGGCGGGAAGCAAGTGTGGCCGATTGAACAGGCGATGCGGAGCCACGAGATACAGCTGGTGCATGAGTTGGGGGATCTTTTTTCGGGACTGCCAAGCGGGGCGTGGGATGAATCTCCGCGCACGGCGGCGGTGGTGCCACTGCCGGCTTCGGGGGCGATGGGACGGCCAGGAGTGGTGGTGGTCGGTTTGAATCCGTATCGGCTGCCGGATGACAGCTACAGCGGGTTTCTGAAGCTGATGGGAGGGCAGGTGTCGGCGAGCATTGCCAACGCCAAGGCTTATGAGCAGGAGCGGCGCAGGGCGGAGGCGCTGGCGGAACTCGACCGGGCGAAGACGATCTTCTTCAGCAATATCAGCCACGAGTTTCGCACCCCGCTGACGCTGATGCTGGGACCGCTCGAGGATATTCTCAATGACCGCGATCCGGCGATTCCGGCGGGCCAGCTGCAGCAGATCGAAACAGTGCATCGCAACGGGCTGCGACTGCTGAGGCTGGTGAATACACTTCTGGATTTTTCGCGCATTGAAGCGGGAAGGATCAAGGCGCTGTATCGGCCAGTGGAGCTTTGCGGCAGAACCGCGGAACTGGGCAGTGTCTTTCGCTCGGCGATGGAGCGGGCGGGTCTGAAGTACAAGATCGATTGCAAGCCGCTGCCGGAGCCGGTGTACATCGACCTGGATATGTGGGAGAAGATTGTGCTGAATCTTCTCTCGAATGCATTCAAGTTCACGCTCGAGGGATCGGTGGAGATGACGCTGCGAGCAGTGGATGGATATGCGGAGCTGGCGGTGCGGGATACGGGGATCGGGATTCCGGAGGCAGGGCTGCCTCGCATCTTCGAACGCTTTCATCGGATTGAAGGGGCAGTGGGCGGACGCACGAGGGAACCGGTATCGGGCTGGCGCTGGTCGATGAACTGGTACGGTTACACGGCGGAACGGTGGGGGCGCAGAGTGTGTCTGGCGAGGGCACGACCTTTACGGCGAGGATTCCGTTCGGGTCGGCCCATCTGCCGCTGAACCAGGTTCTCAGCGGTGACGGGCAGGCGCCGGAGAATACGCTGGGGGCTGCGCCGTTCGTACAGGAGGCGCTGCGATGGCTGGCCGGCGGCACGGAGAATGAGGAATCGCTGACGACGGATCTGGCCAACGAGGATTTAGCCGGATTTCTTGAGCAGGAGCGCGCGGCCGGCGGGAAACGAGCCCGGGTGCTTCTGGCGGACGATAACCGCGATATGCGCGAGTACGTGCAACGGCTGCTGGCCCGCAGGTACGATGTGACCGCAGCTGCAGATGGACAGGAGGCCTTGGCGGCAGCGCGCGAGAATCCTCCTGACCTGGTGCTGACGGATGTGATGATGCCGCGTATGGACGGCTTCGGACTGCTGAGAGCTCTGCGGGCGGAAAGTGCGATTGCGGCGATTCCGGTGATCATACTGTCGGCAAGAGCGGGCGAGGAGGCTGAGTCGGAGGGCCTGGAGGCGGGCGCTGATGATTACCTGGTGAAGCCCTTTACAGCTCGCGAGCTGATGGCGCGAGTGGGATCGCATATTTCCATGCACCGGCTGAGGCTGGAGCTGACGGCGAGAGAACACGAGCTGCGCACCAAGGCAGAAGCTGCCGAAGAGCAGTACCGGGCGATGCTGGCGCGCATCTCGGAAGCATTTGTGGCGGTGGATCGAGAGTGGCGCATTACTTACGCGAATGAGCAGATCGCGGGGCTGAGCAAAGTTGACGCTGGCGATGTGATCGGGCGGGATCTGTGGGAGGTGTTTCCAGGGCTGGCCGAGTCGAAGTTTGGGCGGGTGTATAGGGAGGCAATGGAGTGCGGCCGGGTAACACGCCTCGAAGATCACTACCAGCCCCTGGATCGATGGTTTCATGCGAATGCTTATCCGTCGCCGGATGGGCTCTCGATCTTTGCACTGGATGTGACGGACAAGCGCATACAGCAGGAGAAGCTGCTGCTCTCGGAAAAGCTGGCAGCGACGGGGCGGCTGGCGGCGACCATCGCGCACGAGATCAACAATCCGCTGGAGTCGGTTCTCAACCTGATTTATCTGGCCAGGATTTCGAAGGCTGAAATCGGTAAGATCCGGGAGTATCTGGCCACAGCGGAGAGGGAGCTTACACGCGTTGCCCATATTGCGCGGCACACACTGGGCTTCTACCGTGAAAGTTCGGCACCAGGCGATATCGACCTGCCGGCGCTTATCGAAGAGGTGCTCACCGTCTACCACAGCCGGATCAGGAGCGCGGGGGTGGAGGTGACACGGGATTTCGCCGTGGTTCCCGCCGTCCATGCCTTGCGCGGGGAGTTGCACCAGGTGTTCTCGAATCTGATCTCGAATGCGATCGATGCCATGCGGGAGGGCGGGGCGCTCAGAATTTCGGTGCGCGAGGCCGTAGACACACCCGGTAAGGGTGTGGTGGTTATTCAGGATACGGGGGTGGGAATTCCGGCTCAACACCTGCCCCGGCTGTTTGAGCCGTTCTTTACCACGAAGCCCAATGCGGGCACCGGGCTGGGGCTGTGGGTGGTGCAACAGTTTGTCCAGTCCTGGGGCGGAACGGTGAATGTGAGCAGCAGCACGCAGCCGCCAGATCCGGGCACGAGGTTTACGATATTTCTTCCCCTGAAGTCTGTTTCTGAGACGCAGAACAAAACTAACGGAGCGTCCGGCGGGTTGATGTAAAGGGGGTATCTATTTTTCGGGAGGGTTGCTGTGTTGGAACAGATTGTTTTCGCCTTGGGAGATTCGTCGGGGCCGCCCTTTGCTGCTGAGTCTCGCGTGCCGGGTAGGAGGGGCTCAGGCGGCCGGTTGAGAGTGCTGATTGTGGATGATGAGCGTCTGATTGCCGATACGCTGACGGCGATTCTGAACGAGCACGACTTCGAGGCGATGGGCGTGTACAGCGGTGAAGAGGCGATGGAGGCAGCGCGGACGATGCAGCCGGACGTGGTCCTGAGCGATGTGCTGATGCCGAGGATGTCGGGGATCGACCTCGGGATCAAGCTACGCGGGGAGTTTCCGGAAACTTCGATCTTTCTGTTCTCCGGGCAGGCGGCGACAACGGAACTTCTGCGAAAAGCCCATGCCGACGGCCATCGATTCGAGTTGCTCCCCAAGCCGATTCATCCTGAGCACCTGATGGCGAGATTGCGCGGAATGTAGTGTCAGTAGCCGGGGACCCCTTCTCCCGCGAGTTTGGACTCCGATCTCGAAAGTGTTTGATTCTGCTTGGGTTGCGGTGCTTAAGCTCCGTAAAGATTTGAAAACAGGGTTTTATCGGCAAAGATCTGATTCTGATAAGGTTACGGGCGCAATTGTCTCCGAATACAGAAAGGCCCGGCTGCGATGGGCGGCCGGGCCTTTTTGTCCCTATTTCTATTCTATGACTTCGAGGGAAATTGTCGCCAGGAAAGGCAGGGATTAGTCATCCTTCGGCGAGAATTCTGCTTAAGGGTGGAAACCGCATCTGGCAAATGGGGAAGACGATGAATCACACTTTGGTTGGAATTCTGCCTTGTCTGTGTGGCGGCCAACGCGGCGCTGTTGATATTTATTCGGTTCGAGCCGGCCGTCGCCGGAAAACAGTCAGAAGAATCGTTTCTTGAAGCTGACATACCTAATCTGCGCCGTGCCCATCAAGTCCGAGAATCCTGGCTCACTGCGAACGCTATCGAACAGCGGATCGGTCATGAAATATGGATACGCGAAGAAGCCATGCTCAATGCTGTAGCTCAACATCCGCAGAGCTGATGGCTTGTCGCCCAAGGCGGCGTAGGCCTGAGCGATCTTGTAGGCAGCCTCGGGATCACCGACGCCGCGCTGCTGGATGCGATTTTCGAGTTGATGGAGTAATTCGAGGCCGTCTGATTCTTTGTGGGTGATGGAGTCGCTGAAAGCCTTGCCGATCTGAGTGTAGAGGGTGGGATCAAGCTGGTAGGCGAGATCGAAGTCCCGGGCGGCGTGGTCCCACTTCTTCTGGTGGTACTCGCCGAAGCCGCGGTAGAAGACGATGAAAGCTGAATCGTTGGTGTCGGGCAAGCTTTCAAGGAACTTGTCATATTCGCCAAGGTAGAGATAGCCATTCAGGGCTGAGCCATTGGACTTAACGAGAGGATCGATCTGGCGCGCCCGCAAGCATTCCGCAACCGACTCGTTCAACATGCCGGCGAAACGATAAGCGTAGCCCAGCTCCCAGTGAAGGGCGGCGTGGTTAGGATTGCTGGTGAGGCTTTCCCGTAGCAGAGGCACGGCGTCCTCGACCTTGCCCGTATCAATGAGCAAGTTAGCAAGGAACATACTGGCTTCGATTTGCCGGGGCTGAAGCGCGAGGGCGCGCTCATAGGCCGCTTGTGCCTTGCGGTATTGCTCGAGCCCTCCGAGTTCGAAGGCGGCAGCCGATTCGTAGGACTGGCCGAGGTAGGCCCAAGTGAGCGCGTAGTTGGGATCGATTTCTGCCGACTTTTCGAGCATCCTAGCGGCCATGGGGAAATCGTGGCTTCCGACAAGGTCGACTCCGCGCAGGTAGTATTCATAAGCCAATGAGTTGATGGGCTCGCCGGGCTTGACCAGCGCTGCTTCCGATGGCGACAGGTTCAGTTCCAGACCCTTGATGATCTGTTGGGTGACGTTGTCCTGAACGGTAAGGAGTTTTTCGTACTTAAGGTCGATCACGTCTCGGCCGAGGATTCTATCGGTCTTCACGTCGATCAACTGGTAGGTGATTCGCAGATCATCGCCGTCGTGAACGAAGGTTCCGGTCAACAGGGTATCGACATTTAGCTCGGAAGCAACCTTGGGAAGATCGATGGTCTGACCTTTGTATTTCTCAACAAGAGAAGAGGGCCGGACAGTGAGCGAGCTGATCGGACCGAGCCTGGTGATAACCGCGTCAGCCAGCGAAAAACCGAGGAAGTCGTCCTTCGGGTCCTGGCGAAGGTTCAGGAGAGGAAGGACCGCGAGGCTGCGCTGCACTGGCGCGGGATGAATTATCGATAGCCGTTTTCGATACGCAAGGAAGCCGATTGCGATGAGGATGCATACAAGCGTTAAAGTCGCGACGGCGACCATCCGCCGGCGACGCGGTGTCGATGAGGTCTCTGAAGAGACGGGCATCGGGCCGTCCCGTTGGCGGCTGCGATCACCGCTTGGCTGCGATGGCGAGACCGCCGACGGGGAATCCGCCTGTTCGTACGGAAGGATTTCGGGCGGTGACGAGACATTCGGTTCATGCTGCGCGGTGGTGGGCAGTCCTGGTGTCCCCACCTCTTTCACCGATGCGGTAAATCGATAGCCCTTCTTGGGGACTGTTTCGATGTAGCGCAGATCACCTTCCTTTTCACCGAGCGCCTTGCGCAGGACAGAGATGGATACGGTGAGATTCGCCTCCTCGACGAAGCTGCCGGGCCAGACGGCTTCCATGATTTCGTCCTTGGTGACCAGCCGGCCTTGATTACGGATCAGGAAGACGAGGAGTTCGAATGTCTTGGGCGTGAGCGAAACAGGCCGGCCATCTCGCGTGAGCCGTTGCTCGGTTGGCTCCAACCGAAATGGGCCGCATTCGTAGTGGCTGCCTGTTTTCAACTGCATATGACGTGCTCGCCGCTTCAGTGAAGTCTCTTAGAAAATTCTTGGAATTCTTTTAGCGCCTCTTGAGGACTGTGAGCATCGAGGTGGGCAAGTATGGCGGCGTCCTGAGTACGTTTAGCCACGATGCTAAATCGCGGCCAGAGGCAGGACAAGGAGAGAAAACGCCATGAAGAAGTGGTTCATCGCAGCGCTTACGATCGTCAGTCTCGGGCTGGTTGGAAAGGCCGCCCGGGCACAGGTTCAAGACATCGTTTTTCCGCTGACACCCAACCCAAAGTTTGTGAGCTGCCTGGGTGTACCGGGCGGCCCCACGCCTACCGCAGAAATCCTCGTCCAGAGGGGTGAATTGAACGATATTCTCATTTTGCATGCCGAACACCTCAGACCCAACCTGGGATTTGATCTGTTCACTATCCAAAACTCGAGCTTACTGTCGAACGGCGCTCCGGACCCGAATTTCAAGAATTTTGGACTGGCATGGTATCAAACCGACGTCCAAGCGAATAGTGAAGGAAACGCCGAGACGGTAATCAAGACCATTTTGCTGGATCAAATTTTCGGTTTCGATCCGGCGGCGGGCCTGGCACCCACTCATACCTTCCATGTGGGATTCTGGTTCAACAATCCGGAGGACGCGGTGGCGTGCGGGTTCGACCCGACGAAACCGACTCCGTTTAACGGAGAGCAACATGCAGGACCCCTCGCGATGATTTCCGTGCCAAATGCGACGACGAAGCTTGGACCGCTTTGCACCGGTCCGCGAAAGGTGGGATCGACGTTCGTGTGCACCGAGTAGCATGTTGAATTGTTGGACATCTGAGTAACGCATCTTGAGATTCGTGAATCGCGTGGCGACGAGCCTCGCGATTCGCGATCTGTGTCGCCCGCGAACCGAGCAGGGCGCAGGGCGTAATCAACTGGTTCAATTCGGCTCGTGTGACATCGGAAAGTGTACTCATTCATCGCGGGCGGGTATCCTCGCTCCGCTGACGGACCGACACGACGCGCGCAGTCTCGCCTCGAAGCAGTGCATCTCCCAATAATCTAGTAAAAAGAACAGGCTCCTTGTGTTCCCGGCACGAGTTGTGTGAAAAGCAGATCCTTCGACTGCGCGCCGCGGCGCACTTCGCTCCGGATGACATCTTAAGGGGGGGTCTTCGGCTACGCACGCTACCCACCCCACCGCACCAACGCCGGGTACGTTTGGGACTCCGGTCGCGCGCGCTTCGCTCAGGATGACAAGAAGCAGGGATTAGCGATTAGCGTTTAGGGATTAGAAAAAGGCAAAAAGCAAACAGAGATGCGAGCAAAGACAGCAGTAGTCGTCGGCACCCAGTGGGCACCGAGCCACCCCTTCTTAGGCTCTCGGCGTCTTAGTGTGATTTCTTCCCAGGGGCGGATTGCCGCATCTTTTTTGGCTGCTTTTGCATGCGCCTCATGTCCCGCCGAGATTGCTTTAAATTGTGCTTCTGCGCGGCCGTCCGCGCTGAGTTCTCAGCTGAGTTCTTATCGGCCCGCGCAACAGCCGGAAACGAAAGAACCAAGGCAAAACCAAGAGCAAGGGCGCTCGTTACAGCTTTCTTCACGGGCATTCCTAAAAAGTAATACTGGCAAGATGTTACTGCGGGTTACCGCGTTGCAGGTATTACCCATTGGTGTGATTACCGGTTGGCTAAGGTTTGTCACCAGCCTTCCTGCAACTCCTCCGATGTAAATCTGGTAAAAAGAACAGGGCTCCTTGTGTTTCAGGGATTAGGGATTGGCGATTAGGGATTAGTGAAGCAAAGATGCGAGCAAAAACAGCAGTCGTAGTCGGCGCCCAGTGGGGCGATGAGGGTAAGGGCAAGATTGTTGATGTCCTGTCGGAGCGGTTTGCGGTGGTTGCGCGGTATGCGGGCGGGCACAATGCCGGGCATACGGTCATCATCAAGGGGCAGAAGTTTATTCTGCAGCTGATTCCGTGCGGGATTTTGCGGCCGGATTGCCAGGCGGTGATCGGCAACGGGGTGGTGCTCGATCCGATGGCGTTTCTGAAGGAAGTCGGCAAGCTGCGCGATCTGGGCGTGGGGGTCGATGAGCAGGTCTTTGTGTCGAACCGGGCGCAGGTGATTCTGCCCTATCACCGGATGATTGAGCTGGCGGCGGAGAGCGCTCCGGGGCGGCAGAAGATCGGGACGACGAGCCGGGGGATCGGTCCGGCGTATGAGGACAAGATGGCGCGCAACGGGCTGCGCGTGGTCGATCTGCTGAATACGAATCTGCTGAAGACGCATATCCAGAACGCCTGCCACGAGAAGAACACGGTGGCGCATGCGCTGTTCGGGACGGAGCCGCTCGACCCGGTGCAGATGTATGAGGAGTATGCGCGGGCGGCGGAGCAGGTGGCACCGTTTGTGACGGATACGGCGGCGCTGCTGAATGGAGCGATTCGCGCGGGCAAGAGCGTGATGTTTGAGGGCGCGCAGGGCACGATGCTGGATATCGATCACGGGACGTATCCGTTTGTGACGTCGTCGTCGGCGACGGCGGGCGGTGCGATCACGGGTACGGGCGTGGGTCCGACGGCGATTGGGACGGTGATTGGCGTCACGAAGGCTTACGTCACGCGGGTGGGCGAGGGTCCGTTCCCGACGGAGTCGTTCGATGAAGCTGGCGAGCTGCTCCGGGCGCGGGGGCATGAGTTCGGGGCGGTGACGGGGCGTCCCAGGCGGTGCGGGTGGATGGATCTGCCGCTGCTGCGCTATTCGAACACGATCAACGGGACGGAGTGGTTGGTAGTCACGAAGCTGGATGTGCTGGATGGTATGGCAGAGATTCCGGTGTGCGTGGGCTACGAGATCGACGGCATACAGGTGGACGTGATGCCAGCGGATGTAAGGTGGCTGGAGTCGATCAAGCCGGTGTACACGAAGCTCAAAGGATGGTCGGAGCCGACGGAAGGCATTGTCGAGTGGGAGAAGCTTCCGAAGGCGGCGCGGGAGTATCTCGGGTTTCTGGAGAAGGAGTCAGGGGCGAAGATCGGGATGGTGTCGACGGGTCCGGACCGGGAACAGACGATGGCGCTGCCGGAGTTTGCCAAGGCGTTGAAGGAGATGGAAGGGCTAACCTGAAAGTTGTGTGGCGGGAAAGTCTCCTGTTGCTATTCTGTCGGTGAAGGGTCGGGTTCGTTTGCGATGATCAGTTTTACGGTACGGCTCAAGTTCAAGACGGAAGACCGCGAGGAGATTCGGGAGGCGCTGCGGGCGCTGACGGAGGCTTCGCGGAAGGAGCCGGGGTGCGTGACGTATATTCCGCATATTGTGGATGGGGATGCGGATACGATCCTGATCTACGAGCAATATAAGGATGCGGCGGCGGCGGATGCTCATCGCGCGTCGGCGCACTTCAAGAAGCACGCCGTGGGCGGGCTGTATCAGCGGATGCTGGAGCGCTCGATGGAGAATCTGCACGCGCTGGAGTAGCGTTTGATGTAGCGCGTCGTCCAAGTCTCAGGAGCCGATTGTTAACAGCAATTCATGAGAGCCGGGTGCCGGATGCAGGGTGTGGCGCAACGGCGTATGAAAGGCCCGGCATCGAATCTTGAGTGATCTGCAGGATATTGATTCGATGAGGGCGAGAGCAGCCGAAGGGCGGAAATGCGACGTTCGCCCGAGAATAATGCGGCTCCGGTCTTTCTTTTTGACTCGCCGCGCGGATGCGGAATACCATCCCGGTACGAACATGAACAGAAGCGCTTATGTCCAAGGGGCTGTGCAACAGGCCGGCGTGTCGCTTCTGTTCGTCCTGGCGCTGTGCATGGTGATGGCGCAGCCGGCATTCGGGCTTCCGAAGCGAGATAACCACGCCATTCATAAGCAGATCGAGGCCCTAGAGGAGCAGTGGCGGCAGGCGATTATCTCAAACAATGTGACGGAGATGGATCATCTGCTGGCGGATGATTACATCGGCATCAGCGCCACCGGAACGGTGGAGACAAAAGCCCAGGCGCTGGCGCAACGCAAGGCCGGAACGGTGGTAATCAAGGCGCTGGATCTGAACGATCTGAAGGTGCGTGTCTACGGCGATACGGCGGTGGTGACTTCGAAGGCAGATCTTGAGGGGACCAACGGGCAGAGCGATATCAGCGGGAATTACCGCTACACGCGCGTGTACAACCGCCGGTTGGGTGAGTGGAAGATTGTGAGCTTCGAGGCAAGCCGCATTCATGATGCGGATGCCCGGGCGAAGCACTAAGGGCAAGGGATCAGGGCACAGGTTGCGACGCGGGTAGCAACAATAGTGTCGTGCGGCAATCAGTAAAACTAATCAACAAAAGCTACTGGAACTCCATGCTTCTTATCACACGCCTCTTATTACTCGGGTGGGGGGTAGTAGGGGAGCTTGTCGTTGCGCTGCTCTGTTCTTTTCAGGGTTACGTCGTCGAAGAGCAGCGGCGGGGCGATGACGGTCGAGGGGATTTCTCCGAAGGTGTTGAAGACGTAGGGATCGGTGCCTGCGGCGAGGATGCCGGAGCGGAGGAGGTGCAGGTTGACGTCCTCAAGCTCGATGCCGCGCACCAGCTCGCGCGATCCGTCGGCGACGTTGATGCGATAGACAGTGCGCGGGTGCGACGATCCGGCGATGGTTTCAACGCGATAGACCGAGGCGAGGCCCTGGTCTTTGCCCATAGAGAGCAGCTTTTGCGTCAGACCGTCTTCGGAGATGGCTCCGGAGGCTTCGACTTTCAGCACCCCGATGCGGGGCGCCGAGGCCTGTGCGGTGGCGGCGCGTCCGTGTCCGTTGGATAAGGGAAAGTCGCGGACGGGCTCGCGCCCGGTGAGATAGCCGGTGAGTTTGCCGGCGTCAACGACTGTGACGCTTTGCGCGGGGACGCCTTCGTCGTCGATCTGATAAGCGCCGAGCACGGGCTTGCCGTCGAACGAGGTAATGCCGGGATCGTCGACAACCTTGAGGAAGCCGGGCAGCACACGAGTCTGATAGCTGGAAGCGAAGGGACCGACGGTGCGCGATGTGGATCCGATCTGGGGCCGTCGCGCGACGACCGCGCGGGCGAAGAGGTCGTCGAAGATGCGTGCCGAGGCGTTGGCGGCGAAGAGGACGGGTCCGTGGTACTCGTCGGCCATGAGCGAAGCACTGCGCAAATCATGCAGGGCGGCGAGCATGTGGAGGACTCCGTTGTCGAATTTGTCGGCTGAGCCGAGATCGGCGGAGGTCACTCCCGAGACGCTGTAGGCGCGCTCGAGACGCATACCGTCGGGAGCCTGCGTCTGGGCCAGGACCTGGGCGTGGTACTCGACCATGCTATTGCGCACGAGAGTGCCTTCGGTGTTGACGAGGTAGCGGGTGCGAAGGTGCGACTCGAGGCTGCCTTCGCTGGTTTCGATTTCCGGCGCGAAGCCTTTTACCGAGTCGACGGTGCGGTAGAGGCCGGTGGCGGCGACGACGCGCTGCTTCCACGCGGCGCGGTCGAGGTCGGGCTGGGCGAGCGGGGCGATGGAGACGACGGGCTTCTCGCGCGAGAAGTCGTCGGCCTGCGGAGGCGTCTCGACCGATTTGAGCGCGGCCTGCTTGGCTGTGAGGTTGTTGAGGGCGGTCTTGTAGGCGCTGTCAGTCGCGCCCCATAGGGCGTAACGAATGGCCATGGGATCGTTGTCGGTCGCGGCGACCTGGAGCGAGGCGTCGGCGCGTTCGCCGGAGTTGTCGATCTTGTAGTCGCCGACCCGCACGGTGACACGCACGATACGGCGATGGGCTTCGTGATCGCTGACCAAGGCTCCCCATGCGGCGGTGGCTTCATATTCGATTTCGTCATCGAGGCGGTACTCGATGAAGTAGGGCTTTTCGAATCCATCAAGCTGCAGATGCTGCCTGCTGCGGTCGAGCTCGGCGAGCATGGCGCTGAGAATGGGATCTTTCTTCGCGTCGTCCGGAGAGGTCGATGGCTGCTGCGCGTGGAGGGTGGGGGTGAGGGCGAGCAGTGCGGCGAACTGAACGGTCACCAGTGTTTTCACCACCGAGATCGAGGAAGGCCCAGGTCCCAGAATCGGGACCTGGGGCACCCCGGAGTCGTGGCGCGAATAGAAAAAGCAGGTCCTTCGACTGCGTGTGGCGCGAAAACTGCGCCACACTTCGCTCAGGATGACAAAAACAGAGCGGAGCGGACGAAGTGGAATTTGCGTTGACAAGCGCATCAGCGGCCCTCCCCGGAATTGTTGATGGCGGTGGGCGGGGGCAGAATTGGCGGGCGTGCGGTTCCCTGCTGCTGGCGCTGGGTTTCGATTTCGCTGACCAGCATGGCGGGCGCGATGGCGGAGACGGGGATGGTGCCGGACTCGGCGCCGCATTCTCCGTTGAAGACTTCGCGCTTGTCTCCGGTAGCCAGGATGCGGTTGAGCGCGGCCTGCGGCGTACCGACGATGCTTACGCCGCGGACGAGTTCGTCGGGGCGGCCGTCGGTGTAGACGCGATAAACGACGAGCGGAATGACCTGGAAGGCCTGGGGCGCGTTGCGCGTGGTGACGGCGAAGCCCGAGGAGATGTCTTCGAAGTAGAGGCCGTAAGGCTTATTCTGCTTCTTCGCTTCATCGATGAGCATCTGGCGCAGCCGGCTCTCCGGCACGGTCCTGGTGGATGTAACGATGAGATTGCCCTGGCGGCCGGTGGGCATTTGTCCGGGCTGGGATCGGCCATGACCGTTGGAGCTGGAGACGCTGGCGATGGGCTGGCGCGACATGAGGAATGTCTTGAGGACGCCGTCCTGGATGAGCTCGACTTTGCGGGCGCGCTGGCCTTCGTCGTCGTAGGTGTAGTAGCCGCTGAGATATGTGCCGTCGAAGGTGGCGAGGGTGGGGTCGTCGGCGACGGAGAGGAAGCTGGGCAGGATGGGCGTGCCGATGTCCTTGGTGAAGGTCTGGCCCTCTTCGTCTCCGCGCTGGCGCTGGCCTTCGAGGCGATGGCCGAGCACCTCATGAAAGAAGACGGCAGAGGCGCGGCCAGACAGCAGAGCGGGTCCATCGAAGGGTTCGGTGTTGGGCGCGGTGCGCAGTTGCTCGAGGCTGACGCTGAGTGCGCGTACGGCGGCTTCCAGATCTTTTTGTGATGGGAGGCCGTCGGCGGTTTTTGCTTCGAAGGTTTGGGCGCGGAAGAGGTCCATGCCGTCGGCGGCGCGGGTGGTGGCGAGGATGACAAGGCGGGCGAGCTGGTGTGGGGTGACGATGCGCGCGCCTTCGGAGGAGACGAAGTAGCCGGTGTCGTCCTGCACGGAGAAGATGGTGAGGTTGGAGTAGACGTGGGGATAGTCGCGGAAGATGACGGAGAGCGCGCGGACGCGGGCGTTCCACTGATCGCGATCGATGTGGATGGGGTCGAGACGGCCTGGGTCAACGTTGGATGGAGCAGTGGGGCCGGATGGAGCAACGGACAGGGAGGTGGTGGTCGAATCGGGTGAGTCTTTGGAGAAGTTGGGGGAGAAGTCGGGCGAGGTGTCTTCCTCTTTGGCGCGCACCTGGCTTTCGGTCTTTACCTGCAGCCAGGTCTGGAGGGCGTTGCCGTATTCGCTGTTGGTGCCGCGCCAGAGGGCGTTCGCGATGGCGTTAGGGTCGTCCTCGAGGGGCAGCGGGACGCTGCGAATGGCGGAGGTGCGGTGCGTGCCGTGGGTGTTGTCGAGGATGGGATCTCCAACGCGTACGACAATGTCGGCAGTACGGGCGTGGTCGGCGTTGGAGCTGAGGATGGCTCCCTGTTCGGCGCCGGTAAGGACGGCCCAGGTATCGTGCGCGGCGTAGCTGATGTAATAGGGCGGCCGGGCGTCGTTGTTGTCTTTTGCGGGGCTGTCTTTTCCGGGCGCGTTTTTGCCGAGGCTGGCGGCGGCGCGGTTGAGCTCGGCGGTCATGGTGTCCAAGAGGACCGATGACTGAGCGTGGAGAGGACTTGCGAGGAAAGCGGCAGCAAGAACAGACACTGCAGAGAACGGCAGGGCGTTACGGACGATCATCTGAGAGGCCGATGTATGAGCTGAGTGTAGTGGCGGGGAGGGGTTGAGACAAGGCGGGAATTCTCCTGGGTCCAATTCTTCGGGTTCGAGGTTGAGTTTAAGCGAAACGACAGAATATTCTTTTCCTCAACCAGAAGCAGGAGAGGGTCCAATGACATTTTTTGAAAGCCTGCTTGCGCTCCTGCTCGTTGCGATCGCGTTGTTACAACTGGCTCGCCGTCTGTCATTGCCTTATCCCACGATGCTGGCCGGGGCAGGGGTCATCGTCGCGATGATCCCTAACGCGCCGTCGTTTTCTATCGATCCCGCAACGTGCCTCGCCCTCTTTATTGCGCCGGCTGTTGTTGACGCGGCATTTGATTTTCCACCGGGCGCGACCCGGCGTTTTGTGGCTCCGCTGGTCACTTACGCGGTGATCGCTGTTTTGTTGACCACGGCTGTCGTGGCCTGGATTGCCTCGGCCATTCTTGGCCTGCCTCTCGCGGCGGGCATCGCCCTGGGTGCGGTTGTCTCTCCTCCGGATGCGGCTGCGGCAACCGCCGTCCTGAGAAAATTCTCTCTTCCCCGCCAAACCGACGCCGTGCTGAAAGGCGAGAGCCTGTTCAATGACGCGACCGCGTTGCTCCTCTTCAGCGGCGCTTTAACGGTCCTTGGGCGCGGAGGGCTCTCTTTACCCATAGGTCTGCGTCTGGGATTCGCAGCACCGGGCGGCCTGCTGTTGGGAGTCCTCTGCGCCTATCTGTACGTCCCGCTGAGCCGCATGGTGAAAGATACCCTGGGGGGCGTTCTGCTCCAGTTCGTGAGCGCTTATTGCTTATGGATCATAGCGGAGCACCCGGGTCTGTCTGCCGTGCTTTGTGTGATCGGGTTCGCCATGACCCTGGCAAGCAAGCTGAGCCCAAGCGATTTCGATGCGCGTATGCGCGTTCAATCATACGCGGTGTGGAGTGCAGTCGTCTTCACACTCAATGTTCTGGCGTTTCTTTTGATGGGCATGCAGGCCAGATCGATCCTGGCGCGAATGCAAGGACCGCACCTGCGAGATGCTCTTGGATTCGCAGGGCTGGTGGTCCTCGCCGTTGTAGCGGTGCGCATGATAGTTGTTCTGGGCTATAGCTACCTCGCATCGCGAAGAGACAACTCCGACGGAACATTCCGGCAGGGAATCTTTATGGGATGGTGCGGTATGCGCGGCTTCGTGACCATTGCAACTGCCTTCGCTCTTCCTGATTCCTTCCCGCACCGGGATACGGTGGTTCTCACAGCGTTTTCAGTGGTTCTGGCAACGCTCGTTCTTCAGGGTCTTACGCTGGGACCGATGGTAAGACTTCTCAGGCTGGATCGTTCTGAGGAAGCACAGAGTGAGCTTGCATCCGCCCGTGTTTCTCTGGCCCGTGCTGCTCTAGCCAGCGTCGCAGGCGAGCATGGCCCGGAAGCAGAGAATCTGCGGTATCGACTTTCCCTCAAATTGCAGAGATGCGTTGACAGCGAGAAGTGCGAACCGTTGGATCGACTGCACAGTCTCGGGTTGACAGCGATTGAAGCAGAACGCACGGAACTCGAAGACCTTCGCAGCGAGGATAAGATCGGGTCGGCCGCCTACCTGGGTTTACAGGAACAACTCGACTGGAACGAACTCACGCTGCTCCGCGATTCGGAACGCCAGATTGAAGAAATTTGAGACGGGGATTGCATGATGCTGCTCGATGCGGCGAAGGCGGTGTACACGCTGCCTCCGGACAAACTCGAAAAGGCGATCCATATCTACCATGCGCGGACGCTGGCGCATTTTGGCGACACGGCGTGGATGGTGCTGGCGCTGTGGCTGCTGGTGCGGTGGGGCGTGGGGGCGAGGATCCGCGACTGGGCGGAGAGTTGGAACTCACGGAAGTGGGTGCAGGGATTTCTGGTGGCCCCGGCGTGGCTGGTGATGCTGTCGCTGCTGGGGCTGCCGGCGTCGTTTCTCATGCACCGGGTGTATCGGGCGTACCAGATTTCAGTTGAGGGCTGGGGGATGTGGCTGGGCGACTTTGCCAAGTCGACGGCGCTGACGGTGGTCTTCGGGACGCTGGCGCTGGCCGGGCTGTATGCGCTGATGCGGCATTCGCCGAAGCGCTGGTGGTTGTGGTTCTGGCTGCTGGCGCTACCGGTGGAAGTGGCGATGATCTATGTAGTGCCGATCTTTGTCGACCCCCTCTTCAATCACTTCTCGCCGCTGGCGCAGGCCGATCCGGCGCTGGTTCCTCAGTTGGAGCGGGTGGCGGAGCGGGGCGGGATGACGATGCCGCCGTCGCGGATGTTTGTGATGGATGCGAGCCAGAGGTACACGTCTCCGAATGCGTACGTGACGGGGTTCGGGGCGTCGAAGCGGATCGTGGTGTGGGACACGACGATTCAACGGGTGCCGCAGGATGAGATCGTTGCCGTGTATGGGCATGAGCAGGGGCATTACGTGCTGGAGCATATCCAGAAGGGGCTGTTGTTTTTTGCTGCGGTGCTGCTGGCGGGATTGTGGCTGGCGTACTGCGCGATGCGCTGGCTGGTGCGGTGGCATGGGGCGACGTGGGGGATTGGGGCGGTCGAGGACTGGGCGTCGGTGGGGCTGCTGCTGCTGGTGGTGACGGTGCTGAGTTTTCTAGGGGAGCCGGTGGGGAATGCGTTCAGCCGCTGGGAGGAGCACCAGGCAGATGTGTACGGGCAGGAAGTGATCCACGGGCTGGTTCCGGATGCACAGGCGACGATGGTGCGGTCGTTTCAGCGGCTGGGGGAGATGTGGCTGGATGTGCCCGATCCTAATCCGCTGGTGGTGTCGTGGACCTACAGCCATCCGACGACGGCGCAGCGGGAGGCTTTTGCGGCGGGGTACGATCCATGGGCCAAGGGGGAGCGGCCGAAGTACGTGAGACAGGCCACAGGGAACAGGGATCAGGGCACAGATCAATGAAAAGCAGGTCCTTCGACTTCACTACCTTCGGGAGCTTTGCTCAGGATCACATCGTTAGGGGGTAGGCAAGGGGCTCAGGTTACGCAACTCCTAGTTCCTCGGCTTCGTCGGCGCGAGCGCCCGACTACGTTCGGAAAGACAACCTAGTTGTTGCCGAGCTTGTGGCATGCTGGAGGGTATGGACTGCCTCTTCTGCAAGATTGCTGACGGTGCGATTCCCGCAAAGAAGGTTTTTGAGGATGAGCATGCCTTTGCCATTCAGGACATCAGGCCACAGGCTCCGGTGCATGTGCTGGTGATTCCGAAGAAGCATGTGGGATCGCTGGCTGCGGCGGATGACAAGGCGCTGCTGGGGCATCTGCTGCATGCGGCGCGGAGTGTCGCCGAGGAGCAGAAACTGGGCAATGGCTACCGTGTCGTCATCAACACGGGGCCGAACGGCGGCCAGACGGTCGATCATCTACATCTACACGTGCTGGGCGGACGGGCGATGCACTGGCCTCCGGGTTAGGACAGAGCGCTTCAAACTCTATCCCACTCAAGCCAAAACCGGGCGTGAATGGGGCACCCGGTTTGCTGTTAAAGGCTCAGCGCAGCAGCTGGTTGTCGAGATCGGACAGGCGCTGGAGCAGATCGGTCTGTTCGGCGAAGGTGCGGCTGAAGTTGGGGTTGTCCGGCGTGGCGCAGCGCGCATGAGCCATCAATTCGTGCGCTGGGAAATCTCTCTCAAGCGGTCATGAATGCGGCGGCACTCGGCGATGTAGTCGTCATGTCTCTTGCTGTTCATATCAAACCTGTCGCTGGTCATTTTCACCCCCCGAAGAATGGATCGTAAGGCGGGGGCCGGTAGGGTTTCGGTGACCGGCGTCACAGGTGTGAGGGGTTGGCTTGCGTAAATGTTATTTCTTCGCTATTTTGAACAAATGAGAGAGCACAGCTATCTCGGAGAGTTCGAGCTAATGATTCTCCTGACGATTCTTCGCCTGGGGGATGACGTCTATGGGGTTCCACTGTCCAAGGAATTATCGCTGCTGCGCGGACGGGACGTGGCGCTGGGCAGCGTTTATGCGGCGCTGGACCGGCTGGAGTTGAAGGGGCTGATTGCGTCGAGCCTGGGCGAGTCGACTCCGGAGCGGGGCGGACGGGCGAAGCGGTATTTTCGGGTGACCAAACAGGGGTTGCGCGCGGTGCGGGAAACGCGTCGCATGCTGAGCAAGCTGTGGAAGACATTGCCGGGAGAGGATCCTGCATGAAACCGTTCAAGTCTGTTGTGTTGGCGACGTGGCTGGTGGAGCGGTTGACGTTCGGGCCGATCAAGGATGCGATGGTGGGCGACCTGCTGGAGGAGTTCGAGCGGGGCGGCTCGGTGCGGTGGTACTGGCGACAGGTGCTGGCGGCGATCGCTGTCGGCGCGGGCAGGGCGGCGAAAGAATGCGTGCCGCCGCTGATGTTTGCGGCGGGGTGGAGCATGCTCTATCCGGCGTGGAGGTTTCTGTTCAGGGGAGGATGGGCGCATGCCGTACCTCATACATGGCCAGGGGCGGCGTGGCCGTGGTCAGCGATGCTGGAGCTGAGCTATGGCATGGCACCGGCGGTCACTTTCGTGTGGGTGGGGCTTCTGGCGTACATGCTGGCGCGGGGTGACGTGCTTTATCAGTTGTCGGGGCATCGGGTGGTGCGGAGCCTGTCGGCGAGTCTTACGGTGCTGCTCACGGCTACGGTGTGGACACTGGAGCATCTGAAACATCACAACGTGGACCTGGCCTGGGTGAGGCGCGAAGAGTTCTACTCGGTGTTTCGTGTGCCGGTGGTTGGCGCAGTGATCAGCGTTCCGCTGGCGGTGAGTTTGCTGGCGGCGCTTTTGTCGACGCTGCCGGGTGCGCCGCCGAGGGTTGGCCGCAGGTGGCAGCTGGGACGCGGGCGGGCCCTACCGAGAACGATGCGGGCGGGGCAAACGCTGTGCCTGATGCTGAGTGTGGGGATGCCTGCGGCAGCGCACGCGGTCCAGACCGCCAGCCCGGCGGCCTCCCCGGCGCGGCTGGAGTTCGAGCAGTGGCTGGCGGCGTTCGATGGGAATGATCGCGAGGCTTACCGGCAGTTTATTGAGAAGAACTTTTCGTCGGGAGCGGGGCGGCCCGATCAGGATTGGCGTGTTCGTGAGAATACTGGTGGATTCGATGTAAAGAAAGTCACAGAGGAGAGCCCGACGAAGATCACGGTTCTGATGAAGGAGCGGAACTCGGATATGTTCGGGCAGGTGATGCTTGAGGTTGAGGCAGCGGAGCCCCATCACATTGTCCGCATGGATATGCGGCCGATGGGACATCCTCCGGAGTTCGCAATCGAGCACCTGAGCGAGGCCGAGCTGATCGCCGGGCTGCGCAAGCAGATGGATGAGAAGGCGGCTCAAGGCCAGTTCGCGGGCGCGGTGCTGGTCGCGAAGGATGGGAAGCCAGTATTTGAGCAGGGGTACGGGCTGGCGGATCGGGAGGATCACATTCCGAACACGCTGAAGACGCGCTTTCGCAATGGGTCGATGAACAAGATGTTCACGGCTGTGGCGACGCTGCAACTGGCGCAGGCGGGAAAGCTGAAGCTGGATGCTCCGGTGGGGAAATACCTGACCGACTATCCGAATAAAGATGTAGCGACCAAGGTGACGATCAACCAGCTGTTGACGCATACGGGAGGCACGGGGGATTTCTTTGGTCCGGAGTTCGATCAGCACCAGCTGGAACTGCGCACGCATGCCGACTATGTGAAGTTGTTCGGGAATCGTCCGCCGAAGTTTGAGCCGGGCAGTCGTTTCGAGTACAGCAACTACGGGTTTCTGCTGCTCGGCAACATTATCGAGAAGGTGACGGGCGAGAGTTACTACGACTATTTGCGCAAGCATGTGTACGAGCCGGCGGGGATGACTTCGACGGGATCGCAGCCGGAGGATGAGAAGGTTGCCGACAGGAGCGTCGGCTACACGAAGATAGGGACCGGCGAGTTGCATCCGAATACGGACACGCTGCCGTATCGCGGGACCTCAGCGGGTGGTGGATATACCACGGTCGGCGATCTGCTGGCGTTTGCGAATGCGCTTGAGACGCACAAGCTGCTGGACGCGCACTACACGGAACTGCTGACGACGGGAAAGGTGGATACGCCGGGTCCTGGCGGTGCGCGTTATGCGTATGGCTTTGAAGAGATGACCGTCAACGGCACGAAGTGCGTGGGGCACGGCGGCGGCGCGCCGGGGATGAATGGCGAGCTGGAGATGTGCGGCGACTATACGGTGGTTGCCCTGGCGAATCTCGATCCGCCGGCGGCGATGCGGGTGGTGGAGTGGGTGATGTTCCGGCTGCCGCAGGCGAAGTAGAACTCATCCCATATCTCTTCACTTGACATCCCAGTGAGGACGCGTTCATCCTGTTCTCCTGGAGATTACTTGAATGTCTACTGAAGAAAAGGAATCGATCCAGCTCCTTCAAGGAACATTGGACCTAATTGTCTTGCGGACTCTAGCGAGCATGGGAGCACAGCATGCTTATCAGATTGCCACCCGGCTCCAGCAGGTCTCTGAACGCCTCCTGAATCTCAACCAGGGAACGCTCTATCCGGCGCTGGTTCGGCTCGAGCAGTACGGATGGATCAAAGGCACCTGGGGCAGGACGGAGAGTAATCGGGAAGCCAAATACTATGCCATCACCAAAGCCGGAGAAAAAGCCCTCAATCAAGAAACGATGCGCTGGCGCAGGATGGCGGGGCTGGTGGAGCGGTTGCTGGTTGAGGATTTCCAGTGATGAGGTATCTCAGACGTCTTCTGTCGAAGTGGCGTAGCTTTTTCCGCAACGATCAAGTGGAGGCAGAGCTGGAACGCGAGATCAGCGCTCACCTTGCACTGATAGAAGAAGATTTTCTACGCAGCGGTATGACCGCGGACGAGGCGCACCGCGCGGCCAGACGAGCCTATGGAGGCGTCGAACAAGCAAAACAGATGCACCGGGATGAACGCTCGATTCTCTGGCTTGAGCAACTCGCACGAGACACCCGATATGCCATTCGTCAGCTCAGGAAATCTCCAGGGTTTGCGATTACGGTAATTCTGACCATGGCGTTTGGCATTGGCGCGAACACGGCGATCTTCACGCTGGTGCACGCCATTCTTATGAAGTCGCTCCCGGTGAGCGATGCGAAGTCACTCTATCGCATCGGCGACAGGTACGACGACTGCTGCTTCACCAACGGACTGGAGCACGAGAACGGAGACTTCGATATTTTCTCCTATGAGAATTACCGGCATCTTCGCGAATCGACGCCGGAGTTCGAGCAGTTAGCGGCGATGCAGGCGGACCAGGCGTTGTTCAGCGTGCGGCGTGGCCAAAGCACGGCGCAGACAAAACCCGGCGAATATGTTTCCGGAAACTACTTCAGTACGTTCGGCGTGGGAGCATTTGCCGGCCGCGTGTTCACAGACGCAAACGATAGGGCGGGCGCGTCACCGGTAGTTGTGATGAGTTATCAAACATGGCAGGCAGACTATGCAGGCGACCCGTCTGTGATTGGCGCCACGCTCTATCTGCAGAGCCAGCCGGTCACCGTAGTTGGAGTTGCGCCGCCTGTATTCTACGGCGATCGGATCAGCGCAAATCCGCCCGCCCTCTGGATACCACTTTCGTCCGAGCCTCTGCTCAGCCAAGCGAATTCGATTTTGCATCAGCCCGTCGCGTGCTGGTTATACCTTATCGGGCGAATTCGGCCGGGTACAGCGATTGGGCCCTTGCAGCAGAAAATCTCTACAAACCTGCGCCAATGGCTCCTGACGCAGGACGAATATTTGAGCCACGGTTTTCCGGCGCTCATCCCGAAGGTGCACGTGGTTTTGACACCGGCCGGAGCGGGAATCCAGGGCCTTCAACAAAGGACGGACAAGAAACTTTATCTGTTGCTTTCGATCTCTGCGCTTGTCCTGCTGGTAGCGTGCGCGAACGTAGCGAATCTGATGCTGGCGCGCGGCGTGAAGCGAAAGATTGAGATTTCGGTGCGGTTGGCGCTGGGCTCCGCACGGTCAGGGCTGATTCGGCAGATGCTTACGGAGAGCGTGCTCCTAGGGTGCCTGGGCGGCCTGGCCGGGTTGGCGGTTGCCTATGCGGGAACACGGATGATCCTGGCCCTGGCATTTCCCGACTCCCTGCATAGTGCCATCGATGCGACGCCTTCGCTGAGTGTGCTGGGATTCGCTTTCCTGCTGTCGCTGGTTACGGGCATTGTGTTCGGCATTATGCCGGCGTGGGTTACGTCTCATGCTGATCCGGCGGAAGCCTTGCGTGGCGTGAACCGGTCGACCGGAGAGCGCGCTTCGCTGCCACAGAAATCCATGATTGCCTTCCAGGCGGCCTTCTCACTGGTGCTGCTGGTGGGAGCGGGGTTGCTGACGAAGAGCCTTAACAACATGGAGCATCAGGACTTCGGCCTGCAGACGGCAAACCGGTACGTGCTGCATCTGGATCCATTGGGTGCCGGGTACAGGCCGGAGCGATTGGCGGCATTGCATCAGGCGCTGGAAGTGCAGTTTGCGGCCATTCCGGGAATGCAGAATGTCGGGCTTGCAATGTACAGTCCTCTGGATGGAAATTCGTGGACCGATGGTGTGTTCATCCCGGGAAGGCCTGAACCCGGTCCGAACGATGACAATGATGGGCTGCTCGATCGGGTCAGCCCGAACTTCTTTGCTGCCGTGGGCGAGCCAGTGATCCGGGGACGCGGCTTTAATCAGGGTGACACCGCCGACTCACCCTTCGTTGCCGTAGTGAACCAGGCCTTCGCGAAGAAGTTTTTTCCCAATGAGGATCCGATCGGCCGTCATTTTGGTATCTACGAGCGTGAAGATATCGGGGCTTATGAGATTGTGGGCGTCGCGGCGAATGCAAAGTACACCGAGCCGCGAGCAGAAGCGAAGGCAATGTTCTTTGAGCCGCTGTCGCAGTGGCAACACAATTTGAAGGATCCGATCTTTGTGAATCTGGAAACGCAGACGCATTACATTACTTCGATTGTGATGGAATTCCATGGAACACAGCAGAATCTGGAAGTGGCTGTGCGTCGCGCTCTGGCCAATGTCGATCCGAACTTTGCCGTCATCAACCTGCGTTCTCTCGATTTCCAGCTTGCAGGCAACTTCAGCCAGGAGCGCCTGATCGCACGGCTGACAACGCTATTCGGGCTGCTTGCACTGCTGCTCACGTCGATTGGACTCTACGGCATCACCGCATATCAGACAAATGAGCGCACGCGTGAAATCGGGCTGCGCATGGCGTTTGGCGCCGACCGGAATCGAGTGGTCGGCCTTGTGATGCGCGGCGCATTTGTTCAAGTCGCTGTCGGGCTGGCTCTTGGAATTCCCATTGCCATGGCTGGCGCGCATGTGATTGCGAGCCAGCTCTATCTGGTGAAATCGTACGACCCATTGAGCCTGCTGGTGGCGGTTGTTGTCCTCTCGGTGGCCGCTGCCATCGCGGGACTCGTTCCTGCACGGCGCGCGGCGTCTATCGATCCGATGCAGGCGCTTCGTAACCAATGAGGCATTTACGGCAGCGATGCGAACGTCCTTCTGATCGCTTGACGTGTTACGTGAGCCAGGTTTCGGGCTCTTTCAGTATCCACTTGTGGAAGCTGATGCAGCCGCCGACGAACATCCGCGTGAAGTTGAGCAAGCCCTCCTGGTGGATTCCCTTTTCAAGGTCGAATGTCTGCTGCACCCAGAAGCGGCCTCTTCGGATGCCGTCTTCTTCCGCGATGACAACGTAGACGGTGGGAAAGAGATAGTTGCGATGGTACTGGTTGCAGAAGTAGATTGCCTGAGATAGACGGGCTTCGGGAATCTTATGGTCGAACCATCCATAGATCCTGAACAGATCTTTCCTCTCGCCGCCGACGGAAACTACAAGGTTCAGGTGGCCGAGCGAGGTTTCCGTGTCGTAGTTGATGCGGTAGTCGCCGTCGCTGTCGGTCATGTAGTTGTAGGTGCCGGCCTTGAGGGCCCGCTCGATCAGCGGCATGGTCAGTGGTTCGATAGTGTCCATCTAGTCTCGGTCCTCTCAGTGTCCTGATCTGGAGATAAGTCTGGATAGTTCGTCGAGGATGCCAGCATCGGGCTTTGGCTGGGGCGGCGGAGGTGCGGGCACGGGTTGAGTGAGTCGCCCGGCGTTGAGTATTGCATCGAGATCGCGAATGATATTTCGCCGTGCGCCGGGGTCGTCGGTCACCTGTGCTGCCTGGGGTTGCGGGTGCGCACTTGGCGGGACGGACGAAAAATCCGAGCTGGGGCGAGCCGGCACGTCAGGATTTGAAACTACGGGAGTTGCAACTACGGGGGTTGGGACTACCGGTGCGGGGGGTGTCTGGCCGGGGTCGGCGAGAGACTTCACGAGGATCTTCAGTCCGCGGTCGTAGTTGAGGAGGTTGACGTACTGAAGGCGATGGAGACGAAGGGGAATTTCGCAATCCTGATAGAGAACCGGGATGACGGTCTTCTGTTTCTTGAGAGCGAAGGAGACCTCGTCGAGGACATTGGTGGAATTGACGGATGTGGGCGAGAGAATGACCAGCATGCGATTGCAGATCATGAGAGCGCGCTGGATTTCCATATCCCAGGGCTTTCCCGGCTCGAGTTCGATCTGGTCGAGCCAGACACTGGCGCCGGCGGCGTGCAAGTCTTCGGCCAGCTTAAGGGCGAAGTCGGAGTCAGCGCGGCTGTAGCTGACGAACGCGGTGGAGGAGTTGATGGCCAAAGCCGGATCTCCGGAAGAGAGTTTCGGGGGAATGAAGCCTGCACTTATGTACGACCTGGGAGGGCAGGATACGTCCAGGAGCGCCGACATCAGTGCCTCAACATTGTGCCACAGCGCTGCCGTTATGAGCAGGAGGAGCCTTGCGGGGCGTTTTTCAGAGGGATTAGCCCAATATTATGATGGCGAAAGAACGCACTGAAAAAAGACGCGCTATGAAATTCCTGGTCACGGGCAGTGCTGGTCATCTGGGCGAGGCCCTGGTTCGTACG
>Ga0206838_10096_pt1 | contig 28071 bp, 26 predicted proteins | sample Alteio_BWOrgCont_26_FD_152879 | JGI IMG/M metagenome (GOLD analysis project Ga0206838, IMG submission 152879) | Enriched cells from forest soil in Barre Woods Harvard Forest LTER site, Petersham, Massachusetts, United States -... | ecosystem: Environmental > Terrestrial > Soil > Temperate forest >...
GGCGCCACAGCCGCCGCCGCAGCCACCACCGCAGCCACCGCCGCAGTTGCTTGAACTCCCGCTTGAACTCCCGCTTGAGCTGCGGCCTGAGCCGGCACGGCTAAGCCCCCAGGCAACCAAGATAACCAAGAGGCCAAATGCCATAGCGATACACACTATAGCGGCGGCATCATCGCTCATGGCTGCTTCGCCGGAGACCACCGAACCGTCGCCAGCAAACAGTAGCCCATGTTTGGCTGTGACCTCCTTATTGATGTTGTCGACGATCATGAGCAAGCCGCGGGCGGCGTCGCTGGGCACATATTGCTTTGCCATCTGAATCGGGCCGTTCGACAGCAGCAAGTGGTCGCGGGTGATGCCGATCCGGTGCAGCCCCTCACCGACCCTGACGCCGGTAGAAGCGCCTCCCTTGCCGTCAGAGACGACAAGAATGACCACTGAGCGCTCTGAGTCGAAACCGCCGGCTCTCTCCCAGCTGCTCCAGAGACGGTCGTGCAGGATAGCGGGCGCCCACTGCTTGATGTCAGACGCTTGCAGCTCGTCGCCCGCGCCCGTGATGACGACGCGATAAGTGATGCCGTTGGCCTCGCGGTCGCGAACCTGCTGGTTGAAGTCAGCCGGCAGTTGAACGTCATCGGTAAGTTGAACCACTTCCTTGTCCGGAACGGCGGAGGGAAGCATCGTTGAGCCGGCAAAGGCGGGCCAGCAAAGCAAGGTGGCGAGAAGTGAAACGGCAGCAAAAACACCCTTCATGTCTTTTCCTTCCAGTTGGTAAAAAAATGGGCTTCGCCAGTTGGACAGCCCAGAGGTCCTATCCAGCAATCTGAGGAGTTTGACCCATAATTAGCAACCTAAGTTGCTTAATGATTTGCGCGGTGGTACGGAACCTGGTCGCGTTGGGTTGTCGCCTCTCAGAATTGTTTTGGAACTGTGAACAACTCGTTTTACGATTAGTAGCGCGGCACCTTCAAGGCAGTAGTTATAGCGACACCTGATGCCATACGTGGTTCTACGCAGGTTCAAAGCTTGCAAAGCTATGGGAAGCCTTTGATTGCGACGAACGTGCGCCAAGAGTTTACTTCGTCGCTCCCTTACCGCATAACGTAGTTGAACAGGGCGGGAACGCAGGCAGGGTTTGAATAAGAGCTGAAGTATGGGATACACAAATACATGAAAAGTAGGGAATTAACCTATGGGAAACTAGATGAGCATAAACTGAGCACCCTTAGAACCAGTACCCTGTGTTGTCAACGAGGCGCACGATGAAAAAGCGGATCGTTATTGTTGGTGGCGGATTTGGTGGCGTCAAGTGCGCCAGAGCCCTGCGCAAACACCTGACTCCTGATCAGGCTGATATAGTCGTCTTCAACCGCGAAAATCATATGGTTTTCCATCCCCTGCTTGCCGAAGTTGTGAGTGGGTCGGTCCAGGCCAAAGACGTCGCCGCCCCCATTCGTCAGCTTTTGAGCCATGTGCAATGCCGCTCTCAAGACGTAACTAACATTGATCCCGATACCAAGAAGGTCTTTTACGAAGCCTTCGACATGAAGCCCCACTCCATGGAATACGACCATCTGGTTCTGTGCTGCGGCAACATCGTCAATCTCTCCCTCATCGAAGGAATGGACGATCACGCCTTTCCTCTCAAGACAGTAGGCGACGCCTTCAAGTTGCAGAGCCAGATAATTGAGCAAATGGAAGAGGCGGAAGTGTGTGACTGCGGCGAACGCAGAAAGGCCCTTCTCACTTTCGTGGTCGTCGGCGGCGGCTTCAGCGGCGTGGAAGTGGCGGGCGAAATCAACGATCTCGTCAGAGACAGCATCAGGTTTTACACCAATATCCACGAAAGCGACATCAAAGTAATCATCGTTCATTCCCACAAGCAGCTCCTGCCGGAGATCAGCGAGCACCTGCGAGTGTTCGCCCAGGAGCGCATGGAGAAGGCAGGCGTGACCATCATGCTCAATGCCTCAGCCAAGATGGCCACGCCGGAAGGCCTGCACCTCAAAGACGGCACCTTCATTCGCGCCAACACCGTTGTCTGCACCATCGGCACCACCACTCAACCGCTAATTGAGAAACTCTCCTTCAAAAAAGAACATGGACGGCTCGTCACCGAGACTGATATGAGCCTGCCGGGCTATCCCAACGTATGGGCTTTCGGCGATTGCGCCGCCGTCATAAACGCGCAGGACGGCAAAGTCTCACCGCCCCTAGCCCAATTCTCCGAGCGCCAGGGCGCCCAAGCCGCGAAAAACATCATCGCCAGAATGAACAACCAACCCACCCTGCCCTTCAAGTACGAAATGCAGGGTGTGCTTTGCGCCATAGGCGGGCGCGACGCCGTCGCCGACATAAGAGGCATTCGCCTTTCGGGACTGCTCGCCTGGTTCGTTTGGCGAGGCATATATCTTCTCAAGCTGCCATCTTTCACGCAGCAAGTGAAAGTGGGCATCGAATGGGGACTTGATCTGATGTTTCCCAGGCCTCTGGCTCATCTTAAGGCGGACCAGACCACGCGCATTACCCGTTCGCGCTACGCTGAGGGTGACTTCGTGTTCAAACGAGGCGAACCAGCCACTGAGTTCTACATCGTGGAAGAGGGCGAGGTCGAGGTCATTCAACACGAGTCCGACAATCATGGCGAAACCATCGCAGTCATGGGCAAGGGTGAGTTTTTTGGCGAGTCATCGCTTCTCGACAGGCGCACCCACAATCACAGCATCAGATGCAAAACCGCCGTTACCTGTACCGTTTTTGGACGTCACATTTTTACTCAGGTATCCGCCGCCCTGATGCCTCTACGCACAGCCCTGGCCAAAGCATCTCGCAACCGAAGCAGCATCTGGAAAGAAATTCCCGATGTCAAAGATGTTCTCGAACTTGCCACCGCAGGCAGTCTTATGGAACCTTTGTTGATGGCACCAGTGAATACTTCGGCATCGGTAGAAACCGTATGTCAGGGTATGGATGCCCACGGCGCCGACCTTTGTTGCGTAGTAGACGAACAACAGCACCTGGTCGGCGTCATCACTCGCTCCGATCTTCTCAGGGTCATCGACAAGCCGGCTTTCGCCGATCCTGACGTCGACGTGCCGGTGACCGAGATCATGGTGTTGAAACCGGTGTTCGCGGCGCAGGAGTGCACTCTGGCAGCTGCAGTCGCCTTGATGCGAGACCATGACTTAAAACAGATCCCCATCGTCGATTCCAAAGACAACAAAACTCCTCGGGGACGCTTGAATATCGAAAAAGTGGTCGTCTACATGTTAAAAGAATCGATGCAGCGAAAGCAGAAGCAACCATCAGCGGTGGCGCATTGAGCAATTATTATCGCATCTAGTTGACCACCAAACGAAGAGAGAGCAAGGAAAAGTGGGGGTTTCCCATTTGGACAAAGCACGCAGCGGCATCATTTGCGATGCCGCCGCATATGCTTTACCGAGTAACGAGATTGCGACGATATGCTTCGATCAAGTCCTGCGTGTTGAACGAAAGATCGGTCGCTTGCGTGTAACCAAAGGTAGAACGTTCCACACCCCTGACCCTGACTCGATGCCCAGGACGCACGTGCATGAGCATCGGAGCTTCGGAGTGCGGGTTTACCTCATGCCCAGAAAATACGACTGGTGGGAAGCCAGATGTATCGTCTTCACTCATGATGGCAAAGTTGAGAACACAGTTCGGACCGCCCCCAGCGTTTCGCACGACGAAAGAGCGATCGACTGAGATCACTACTCCGTTGAATGGCGTCTCCGGCAGTTGTAATTCCTTGAAAGGCACAGGCGGTGACTGAGGCGGCTGATTGCGGTATCGCCTTGCCAACAGGGAGGGCTCAAAGTCGAAGTCACTTACCACCCCGATCTTGGTCTCGCGCTTCCAAGCCCGCAACTGCTTCACTCTGACCTGGTCACGTTCGCCCAGATGCACCCATGGAGCAACAATGGAAGGATTATTACTGCCATCAGCCACAACCTTGAAGCTGAAAGAGCATACGCGCGGCGGCTCCGTCGATGTTAAATCGTCCTCGCCGGTCATGCTGAAATTAAACCAGGAGGACGGGTGGTGGGCTGTGTTTCTAAGCTCGCCCATGGGCCGCTCAATCTTGCTGATCGACAAGATTACAGCGTTAAAGGGCACCTCGGGTTCAGTTGGATCGATCGGTCGAATTGGTATTGGAGAGGTTTGTACCATTTTTGTTTCCTATTTAAAATGCAGTCGTGGTGCTTGTCGCGGCATCACGATCAATGGGTGATGGAAAGACAGCCATTCGATTCCGGATCGAGGCACCGCATGCAGTGCCTCGATCCGGCTTGCGACAAACAGCTATTCGGTTTTGAAACCTTCAGCCAGTTGCCGATAGTCGAACTCGATAATGGTCGCGGCAATGACTGGCTGCTCTCCGTAATTGATGCCACCTACGTCTACATACTTAGAATCGCCCTGGCGCAGATCCTTCGCGAACTTCACATCCTTGACTCTGACTTTGAGTCCGGGGCGAAGATGGCGCCTTGGATCCAACAACTTCACTTCAAAGCCGTGAAACACGATCACGGAAGAATCATGAAGACTGCAGATGGCGACGTCGAAATGGGTGTGGCCAGTGAAATGTGACATCTCGGCCTGGTTCACTGACACGACAACGCCGTTGAACGGCGTTTCGGGAAGCTTGCTTTTATCATTCTCTGCCACTGGCTGCCTCCTGGTTGCTCCCCTTCGCCGGCAAGAACTGACGCACATCAAAAGTCAGCTCGCCAACAACAAAGTAATATGAGACCTTAGACAGTTCTTTTATCTTGACCCTATGTCCGGGCAGCAGGTGCGAACTAGGATCCGGTTTTCCGTTCAAGATAACGTTGTGATAGATGAGCGGCGTCTCTTCACCTTCCGGTACGTGATCGGGAACGATGAGCAAGCTTACGTCGGCGTAATTGTTCTTCATAGCATAGCTTTGCACCGTCCGTGATACCACCGTACCGGTCACAGGCAGCTCAGGCATTCTTGCATTCTCAGACATTTTCGTCTCCAATCTTTTGTGGGCGCTGCCACAGGTTATTAAGATCGAACTCGATATCCGTCGCTGCCAGTACCGGCTCGCTGAACATTTCTTCCGTGGCAGAGTAGGACTCGGTTGACCTATTCAAACCGCTATCCCGCCAGAGAATAACCCGCTTCACCCGAATTGTGTGACCAGGACGAATGTGTACGCGCGGATCGATCAACCTCACTTTGGATCCGTAAAAGACAATGATTGGCTTTTCCGGGTCGCCGCTGTCAGCCGTAATAGCGAGATTCAGAAAGGTCAAGTTTTCGTTGAATGTCGTTTTGTCGACGCTGACAACTACGCCATTGAAGGGAGTTTCAGGCAGTTTGGCCGGTTTCTTTTCAGCAGACATGGCTAATCCTCGAACTTTCTTCTTCGACGAAACGTCGCCAGCGCATGGCACCGGCCGCGTTCCTACTCACGATCGAGATGCTGCCTCAAGCAGTTTTGCGGCAGTTGTGGTTGAGGGTGGTCACGGTTCCGGAATACTTGTTGCAGGACGCCAGCGACTCGATGATGTTTTCGGCTGCGCGCGGATGGCTCATGAGCCATGACCGCTCACGCATAAGGTCAAGGCAGTTTTCTTGCCAAACCACCCTATCGAGCTTGAAGGCAAGCGCAGGCATGTTGTTGATGCGAATAGCGGCGCCTTGTTCAAGCAGGTGGTCTGAGTTGCGCTCTTCCTGACCAGGAATCGGGTTGACGATCACGAAGGCGAGCTCCTTCGCCAGGGCTTCGCAGGTGGTGAGACCGCCCGGCTTGCCCAGGAGAATGTCGCTGGCGGACATGTACTCGTCCACTTTGTCTGTGTACGCAACCGCGAGGATCTTGAGCTTGGGGGGCGCCGTACGAGCCAGTGCTTCCACCCGGTCCTTGAGCCTGGCGTTCTTTCCGCACAGAGCGATCACCTGAAACGACTGGTTCACGTGCATCATCTCTTTGAGAATCTGCTCCATCGGTCCGACGCCATAACCACCGGCTGAAAGAAGAATGGTGGTGCGATTGACGTCCAGTCCGTACTTCTGCCGCATCTCCAATTTGCTCTTGCGCTCGGCGAACACCGGACTGATAGGGATGCCTGTGACCTGGATGCTGTCCTCGTGGATGCCCATGCTGGCGAGATGAATTTTGGCCTCTTCCAGGTGAACGAAGTAGCGATCGTAGTGGCGACAAAGCCACATTGCATGCGCGTCGAAGTCGGTGACGACGATAGCGCTGGCAGCGTCGATCTTCTTTCGGCACAGGAGCGAGGACGTGATCTCAGCCGGCAGGAAGTGCGTATTGATGATGAGGTCAGGCTTGTATGCCAGAATCTGGTCCGTCAACTTGGAGGCGTTGGCCCGATGAAAGGCGAGGCGGCTCTTTTCATTTTGCCACGGCTTGTCCAGATGGTCGTACAGTATGCCGAGCGAATCCGGCATCTTGTTGACCATGTGGATATAACCGTCGGCATACAGCTTCCGCAAGGGCGTCGAGATGAATTTGAAAGCGTCGATGTTTTTCACTTCGACGTCGGGGTGTTTCATGCGCACAGCCTCTTCCAGAGCTTGGGCTGCTTTCACGTGTCCGTTACCGGCGGAAGCCGACATGATGAGAACGCGACGGAAAGAAGGGGTAGAAGCAATCATTGTCTTGCCTTTCAGAGCTTAGGCGCGATTGGCATCGCCGTTAAGACTCGGCACATTCCTGAGAGAAGGCACCGGGCATGATGTGCAAGGACCAGGAGCGATGTTGAATCCGCTCATGAGCCCCTGGTAGAAAGCTGCTTTGACTTTGGATGGTTGGCGAAGGACGATCTCTTCTTTAGAGCAAGGGAAAACTGGAGTTACCCGAATGTTCGGAAAAACCAGGTACCGGTAGCAACGACTTTTTCTTCTTGAACTTAGATCTTCACAAGAAACCAGGAAATAGCTTGGCGCCGTTCACGCAAGCCCTCCTGACAATTAGCAAGAGCTAACCCTGAGAGCGATATTAGCCTTGGTTAACAGAGCAGTGGATTGGTTCTCCATGCGGGGGTGTCTGAGTTGTCGTTGATTTTCGTTGAGACTCTCTGACTGAGGGCATCTTAACAGCTCAAAATTTAGATGCCTTTTTCATCTTTTTGGCAATTTTCGACCTTTTTTCTGCCTTTAAGAAGAACTGTAGTGCGTTTGCTGAGATATTTTGGAACACGGAAACCGAAATAGAGATGTGCACACGACAATTCCTGCAAGGCTCAGGGGTTGAACTTTGCAGGGAATTAAATCAGATTGTGAAGCTGCCGTCCCGCAGCATCTGGCGGCTCTGCGCGAATAACGCGCAGCGGGGGTCCCGGCGTCAAGACCAAGGAGCGCAGCGTGTCTTGACGCTGGGCGCGAGCGTTAGGCTGGTCGCCCCCCGCAGAAGCGAAGGGACGGACTAGGAGTAGCCGAGGTAGTCCTCCATCTCGCGTGAGCGCTGTTTTTCCTCATCGGCACATTCTTCGCACAGGCAGCAGGTTTCATTGAAATACCATCCCTGAAACCGAGCCTCGTTCTTCATCTCATTGATGCTGGATTGCCAAACCTCAAGTGGAAACCGCAGTGAGACTACATTCGCTCGGCTGAAGGCGCGATGGCATTCATCGCAATCGATCGCAACAACCAGGCTAAACATGGTTGGGCGCCTCCGGATTCATGGTCGACTGTTCGAGTTCCATTGCTGTTCGCAGTTTGCGCAACTGTCGGTTTCCCGGAACAGTCCGGAAGTGTCGTTCAGCCTCAATTAAGCTGCGCATTGTCCAAAGCTCGCGGTGCGCCTCGTCTCGGAACCTCGTGACTCGGCCCATATACCGACGCACTGACGAGAATGCTGATTCGATGATGTTAGTTGTCCTTAGAGACTTGCGCAGTGACCCTGTGATGCCCAGTCGATGCAGCGTTAGTGTTTCTCGCATACCTTCGGTCAACGCATTTACCGCATTGTCACTGATTAAGGACAGTTCCAGTCGAATCTGACTAAGCCGCTTGGATGCACTCTTTTCGCTCCTTTGGTTGTACGCAGCCTGCATCTTGTCCCTGAACTCGTTCCGCAACTTCACCGGCAAATATGCCTGGACGTCGCGAATCTTGTGTTCCTGGCAGCGCTGAATCTGCGCATCTTGACCAAACGCCGCCCGAATCGAGCTTGCCAAAGCTTTTGATCCATCGATAACAAATAAATACTGCTTCCTGCAGCTGATGCCGCGCTCAATCAGTTCTCGAATCAAATCTCGACAAACTATTTCGTTTTCAGTTGCTCCTAAACGAATCCCCAACACGTGCTTGCGCCCATTCATATCGATGCCAATGCAGGCAATAATCTGCCTCTTCGCGACATGGACACCATCTAGAATCAAAACCACAAAGTCCTGATCGTCCAGCCGCCTCTGCCTGAATTGCTCGACTGTTGGTTTCGTTGCTGCAATCGTTTTGCGGCTGATGCTGCTGCGTTTGATGCCCTTCGCCTCTAGCCCCCTCGACACAATCGAAGCGTATCTTCTTGCCGAAACACCGCTGAGGATGGCTGCCACAAGCGGACCATCGAGCAACTCAGTTCGATTCATAACCTTGTAAGTCTCAAGAGGTATTTCACCTCCTTCGCCGTTCATATTCCTCAACGCCCTGATGCGCGGTCGCTCCACATTCGTTCTTACCGCTCCGACTATCGCTGTGGCTTTCTTCTCGGTCCCCCAGCGGCTTGCCTGGCGCTTCTTCTGGCGCTCATATAGCGTTCCGCACAGCTCTCTTGCTTCCGCATGCATCAACAGTTCAAGCATGAACTTTGTTCCGTTGCTGATGTACGCCTCGATGCTCTCTTTGACTATCTCCTTCGTGTTCGGCTGCAGAATATCCAAAAGCTTTTCTCGCTGGCTTCTGCTGACCTTGACGCTCCCGTTATTGGAAGGGGATGATTTACGCATGATGACCTCCTTTTGAAGGGTTTTACCGTTGCAAGTTCAAACCTACCCAGGCTTGAATGCTTGGTCAGAGGGGGTCATCAGCTATTTCAACGACAAAAAGGACCAGGTCCTCCATGCCACCAGATGCAGTGCTTATTATAAGCTTTAGTATTGCCGGGCAAAAAATTTGATGAGCAAGGGAAGAACACCGAGCAGGTGCCCTTCCCTTTCCTCACCAAATGCGTGCTCACTTCTTTTCCAATGTGGCCGCCCGAATGAGCGGCCACCGTTTCAAACGAAGGGACACTCTCAGCCTCTCTTAGGCGCCGTTACTGTTCGTCTTTGAATCAGTACCGGTACCGGCAGCGGGTTCGCCCCCGACGACCGTCGGAGCCAGATCGTTAGGGAAAAACCGAAGCCGAAGTTCTTCCAGGAAGCTAGGCGAGAGTAGGCACGACAGTGCTGCCCCCAGGGCGGAACAGACAGGCATGTAGACAAGCCACGAATAGGGGAATTCGAGCCGTCCGAAGAAGTTCCAGTGCCCGCCGGTAAGCAAGGCGAACACCAGTTCCAGCAAAGCGCCGGACGCTGTAGCGAACAGCGAGATGGACAGAAATCCGAAGAAGGCTTCTTCGATGTAGTCGGCCGCCTGATTGTGCCCCGTATTGTAGCGGACCTCCATCATAATCATGGCGGACATGTAGCCGAAGAAGAAAGCAGCCGGGGTCAAGAACCCGAACAAGCTGGCTAGAAACGCGCTCAGGCAACTGATGCCGACGAACAGTTCGAAGCTGTTGCCGTCGTTTGATCCCAGACGTTCAGCCATGGTGTAGACGATTTTCAGAATTGTCGTTTTCATGATTCACTCCAATGAGCCGCCGGTTGGGACGGCGTGCTCCAGCAAGAGGGTTTCTCTAGGAGAGCCGCAACCCTGCGCACCGTATTCAGTGGCGGGTCGCGGCCGGTGGCAACTAAAGCGCTAACAGGAATGCGTCAAGCGACCTGGCGCTTGCGCACCGCATCGCACGCATCACTCACTAACTGATGCTTGGCGGCATCGCGGCGATATAGCGTCTCGCCGCACTTGATCTGCTCAGCCAGATTGGCCGAAGCCTCCGGAGCTCCCGTTAGGGCGGGGACCACGGACAGCATCACAGCTGCCACCACGAACGGTTTGAGCAGAGCAGCACAGGCCCCTTTCTCGAGCATCGCCTTGTTCGAAGCTACGGAGAAGCTCAGTCCGATGCACTTGGTGCCTCGGCGAGTCAGCTCAGCCACGATACGCCCACAGTCAGGGTCTTCGTTGCAGTCATCGATGAAGGCGAAATCGAAGTGACAGTCCAGTTGCTTTGGGATCCCTCTGGGAGTGATGACAACCAGCGGATTCAAGCTCCGAATGCCGATGGCACGCTGAATTCGACATTGGTAGTTTTTGACCAGCGCTTGCGTGAGGCAAGTACGCAGGGTGGGCTCGCCTTCGAGCACCAATACATGCACTTTGTTCATGACACATTCTCTCTCTGCACTGCCGGCAGTGCCGGCTCCATGGGTTGACGACGCTGCTTTGCCTGCTGGGCAAACTGCAGCGCCGTTGACCAGTGCAGGAGGCTAAAGCCAGCGCACCGGTCGGGTTATTTTCTCTCTTCCGGAAGTCCGCAGAAAATGCAGATATCTTCCGTTTCGCCGGTGACGTCATGCTCCGGCGGCGGCTGAATCCTATCACCGGAAGTCAGCACCACGAGCCCGTCTTCTGTGAAGTAGTGGCAAGCGTGGTCCGGACTGTCCGGGCAGAACCAACCGTTGTCTGTGACCCTCTCAGTGAGAGGGTCGACGATGCAATCGAGATGAGGTTTCAATTTGGGTTCCTTATCACAAGAGAATTGAACGAGCTAGGCTCAGAGCCGCACGAGGGCGATGACCCCGGTGTCGTAACTTTCTCCGTCCTGGCGGAATTTCTTTCCGAAGACGAGCTGAAGTTGGCAGACGCCGAGATACTGCATGCCTGCCGCGTGCAATCTCTCCACCAGCCTGAGGAACACCGGGTCGACGAGACACTCGTCGATCGGAGGTTTTTCCAGCGGTTCCCAATCGGTGCGGCGATGATCGATGAGACCGTGCCGCAGCTTGATGTTCAGGCGACATCCATCCGGCGCCATGAAGTTGATGTCGACCGGATATTCGAACGTTCGCCCGAAACCCTGCAACTCCCAGCGGGTGAACGTGCCCGTTCCCAGCATGGCGAAGAGGAGGTCGCTCGGTTTGTCGGAGCTGATCAAGTCAGCGACGAGATCCTTCATTGGCTGCGGATGGGTGAGAACTTTGTCCAGCTCTCTGATGACGCGAATCGGTCGGGAGACGCGACCGCACTTCTTGCACTCGAAACAACCGCTGGCACCCGGCTTAGCAGGACATGAGCCCGCGTCCGAACGCAGCACGCACTGGGGATGCTGTTCCATTATCACTCCTTGTCGAAGATGAAGGGATGGCATTAGGTGGGCAAACTGACAAAGCCAAATCCAAAAGTGCACATGCAGTTTGTTGTTGCCTGCATCAGTGGTGCAATCGCATACAACCTGTATTGGCTGTGCACTTTTGAATTTGAAAACTGGATTGCGGCATGACTTTCATGCTGTTCATGAAGTTGCCGTGAGAGTTGCAATTGTTCTTCCGCTATCTTCATTGAGCTGGGCAGATAGTTTGTATGTATGCTATCTGGCTTGTAGTCTCAATAAGAGCTGGTAAGAGTTCAGCTTTTGGCTGACGTAACAGATGCCGCCTGCAACTGGAGAACGAGCGGCAACCGGGTCTTTTCAGACCAGTTTAGACTTACGCAACGAACAACGAGATGGTCACCCGGCCGGCACGCTTCCAGAATAGCTCTGTCAATACGCGCCTGCTGACTGCGTCCCACTCGCACAATACCACGCTCACCGGCGTAGCGGCCGTCGGCGATAGTTACCCAGAGACTGTTCTTATACTTTTCGGTCACTTGCGCCTTGAGAAGAACCATCTCACCGGTGGAAAGAACAGTCTCGACATCGGCAATCACCGAAGCCTTCTTTTCCACAGCGCGAAGACGAACACCACCGCCATGCTCTTGCAACCGCACCGCGACTTTGAGAGTCTGTCCCGGTTCCAGTCGATTGAGACGTTGGAGGCGCTTCTCCTCCGTCTTACCGATGACTCCGTTTTCATCAAGCAAGCAGACCATCGAGTACTGCTCGGGCTTGAACTCCAACTGCAAGCATCGATCAGATATGCGCTTCTCGACGACAGCGTCGTACAACTTGCCGTGATCGAGATCCCAGGTCTTACCCACCGCCACAACGCGGTCAAGGTTAGTGGGAACAACACCCGCAGCCACAGTTTGTGAGGGCGGCACATTCTGCATGCTCAGGATAATATCCCAGGTGGAGGGAACGAATTGGGCAACCGATTTCACTCGGCATCGCACACGTTGGCCTACTTGCGCGAGGCTGGCGAATACGCGCTGATCCAAAGGGAATCGCCCGGGCATGTTCTCGCGGTGTACAACGCCACGCATGCCGCGAAACGGCTCACTGCGAATCTGGACGCCGAAGCAGTATTGCATCTTTTCACAGATGCGCCCTTCGACAACCACGTCACCATGCGCCTTCAGCCGATTGTTCAGCTCTTGCGCTTGCGCCTTAGCCTGACTGCCCTCGAGATGGAAGGTATCGCTGTACCACCGGAGCTCGAGTTTCACAGGAATTCGATCTCCCACAGCGGGTCTGGGCATCGGCGACTCGGCAGCATAAAGCCGCCAGCAGGCGAGTTCGTATACGCACAGCCGGCAAAGAATGTTTCCCAGAGCAGGAACTCTCGCCAGATAGCGATTTGGTTTCGCCTCAACCACAATCGCATCGAAGATGCGGTCGGAAAACCGCCACAAACCGTGGTCGGCCATTTTGTCCTCACTTTCTGTTAGGGTTAAAACCAGAATCCGGGCTGGCGGATTTGACAGATTCCTCCGACAGCCCAGCACTAAACACACAGCCCTCGAGCTATGTGTGCTTTCTTCGCCTGGCGGCGACAGAAACTCGAATTTTCACTGCTTTTTGGTGAATAAGAGCGCGAGAAAGGCGGCCGCCATCAACACGAGATTGCCGAGAAAGCCGCTCACGACAATGATGGCACTCAGCTTGAGCCCGTTGAACTGGGACGCGCTCATGGTCGGGTGATTCGCTTGGAGTATCAATCCCAGCAAGAGCACCACTAGGGCGACATAGCAGTACATGTTGAATATAACGTGCCCGCCTGTGTCAAGGCCAAAATTCAAAGTGCGGAAGAAATACATGCCGAGACAGAGCACCCCGGCAGCAACGACCGATAGTTCGGCATATGGCGACGAATAACCCATATCCGTGGCGCCGAACATGTAGGCGGCCAAGGCGCCCGGCGTAAACACGGCGGCAATCCAAACAAGCGTCGAGAAGAATCTCTTGATCATGTCCGTCTCTCAAGTTGACCAGCAGTCGCGCCCGAACCGCACTGTATGCGACACGATTGACTGGGGATGGTTGGTGTTATCTGGGGCTGTGACTTACAAGTGGGTTCCGGGTTCGATCGGATAAATAGTAAATGGACGCTATCATTAAAGCGTTTTAGTAAACGAATTAAATGACGAGATGTAGAGGCTGTATCTCAAGAGAGTTCATGAACAGTCAGGATCTACTTAGGATTTCCCGTAAGTGAGATCTAGCGTCATTAGCGCGAGCTAATATCAAGAAAGCCAACTGAACCTAAGGCCCCGTTCTACTTCATGAATTCAATCGACTGCAGTTTAAGTTACCCGTGCGATCAAACTCTCAGGAGCGGCCACCAAGTCGATCCAAACGCGTGTGCGTGGCTTTGTAGTATTCGGAAATTAGCCTTTCTCTGTCTTGTATGGTCAACATACTGAGGAAATCCTTGACGGAGGCTGGCTGTTCCTTCGCCAGTTTTTGTACGTCTTGGATCATTGTCGGCAGCTGCTCCGGGTTCAGGGGCGGGTGCAGCACCTCGTACATCTGTTGCACGGTCATGGTTCTGTCGACTGAACCGTCGTTGGAGCTGCGGTAATGAATCTGTCCGGTGTGACTGTCGTATCCGGTGACTGTGATTTGGTGCCAGTTGATTCCCTCTCTCATGGCGCCTTTAATGCCTTCATCGCCGCCAAATTCAGCTTTGATGGGATCTCTTTCAATGCTGACCGAAGCGTCTAAAGGAAACTTTCCCGCTGCTTGGGCCTGTTCCAAGAATTTTTTCATTTCTCTCGGCGTATCAGCATTTTGCCAGGTCAGCGTAAATCCAGATTCGTGCGTGCGGGCAAGATTGTTGTATACAGCCTCATTTGTGGTGGCATCGATAATGGGTAGGGTGAGGGGCTGCCCCGTTACGTCTTCACGCGGGTGCTTGTTGTAATCGAAGACCCGTTCACCAGTACTGTATGGAGCCTGTGGTTTATCGAGTTCCATACGCAAGCGACGGCTTGGATCATCTTTGTTCATCTCATTCAACTCAGCATTGAAAGCCACCACTTGAAAGATCTGATCTCCCAGCGTACGTGGCTTAGCTATTGCAGGGTCGCCGCGTTCCTGCCGATCCCAAAATGTGCTGGGTGCCAGGGAGATCTCTTTGCCATCAAGGGTGGTGCGAACATGCCCGGTCATAGAAGCTTCAACCACGATGGCAGCAGCTCTTTCAGGATTGCGCTCATACATGCGTGACTCCATCGAAGCCAGTATGCATTCATTGGTGAAACCTTGATTGGTGGCTAGGGGATAGGCGGCTCTCTGAATAATGTCGGCAGCGACTTGCTCTTTCCCGCTGGTGGTCAGCTGACCATTTTTGCTTTCCAGCAATTTGGCCACTTCTTTATATGCAAGATCGACGTGCGCGGCTCCGTCGGACTTGGCCGACATTCTCTTTTCGAACGTCGCCATGTCCTGTTCCATCTGTTTAGCGAGGGCGGGATTGTGTTTGGCGATCTTCTCAATGTCTGCTTCCAACCTCGCCCGCGATTGGCTGAGGGCGTCAGGGGCGGCAGGGACTGGGCTCGAATCGTGAGCATCACGTTGCCCGGTGCGAGTGCTATCAGTATTCGACCGAGGACCGGTATCAGATACGGTGACAACGCCAGAGCCGTCGCCGGCAGTCCTGGTTGGTCCGCCTCCAGAAGCAAGCGTGTCTTTTGAGACATAGGCAACCGTCGTGTATTTGGCGAGAGGATCACCAGCACTGAAATCCAACACTGCCGGTGGCGTTGTTGCATCAGCACCGGTAGCACCGCTCGATCTGCCAACGACCGCATGTTTATGGTCTTCCAGAAGACGCAAAGACGCCTTATCATTCGTTTCCACTGCGGCTGTCCGAGCATCTGCGGCTTCAACTCTTGCAACCATAATAAAGTACCTGTCCACCGTTAGTGGAATGTTCGCTAGGCGTGGAGGCACAGTGAAGTGACCGATCGGTCACGATCAATGCATCAAACCCAGTTAGCGGCTAGTAAGGGAAGATAACAACCTGTGACTATATTGTGCTACCGACTTGTGGCAAACCGGTGACAGCTTTCTGCCACAACAGTGACAGCTTTTCGCCAGTCCCTGAAAAGCTGCAGCAAAGCTGTAATAGAGCGAGGCTTGCGAATACGGCAATATGTAGTACGTTTGTTATTTTTCAAATATATGGCGGCAAATACTGAGCCTCGCCATTCCGCCGACACTGCCTGTGGTGGCACAGCGGGCAATTTTTTTAGGGAAAGCAGATGAGCAGAAGCGCCAGCCGGAAATAAGCCTGTCACGGCGATTTCCGAACTGGCGCCTCCGTCAATTCAAAAGCTGAGCAGGTTTCAATTGCTTAGCTTGCATAGTCGATACAAGGTACAGCGACAGTCACGCCGCTGAAGCTGTTGGAGATCTCCGCATCAGGGCCAAAGACCTCTCTCACCAGAGCGGCAAAATTGGCCTGGTGTTCGGCGGTCGTGATGCAAGAGTTTTGGTGGGCGTTCGCTTGGAACCATGCGCCCAAATCCGGCACGTTGCCGTTGTCATTAATCGTGAAGTATCCCCGGAACTGGATGCACCGGAAAGACTGAGTGCCGATGCTGACGGCAACGGGGCTGGCTCGCTCTTTGAGCTTGATCCGGTGATCGTTGACGTATTGCTGCACCCTGATAGCGAACACGTTCGCTTTGCCGAACGTGGACGAGACGTGCTCTTGAAGCTGCGACATTGCCCGAGCAGCCATCTGCGTGTGGGCCAGAGCAACCATGGTGGCTTGCGCCCTGGTTGTCGAGGCAATCGTTTCTATATTGATCATGGGGGTAATGTTGTCGTAGAACGTCAGAAACGACTGGTTCAGAGACTGCAGGCCGGTCACCAGATTGCCGTATATTTTGCCGAGATGATAAATAACCTCTTCCGGTGTCTTGAATTCGCCGCGGGGAAGTTTGATGCCCTCTGCGTAGATGTCGCGCAGGGCGCCGGTAAGTTTGTCCGTTCTCAGCGGTCTGCCGCTAATCCACGGCTTGGTCGTCGTATCCAGAGCAGTCGCCACAACCTCAGCGAAGGCGGCAGCGTAGTGTCCGTAGTTGATTTGGTCCAACATTTGTAGCTCCTTTTCAGGGAGTGAGCGAGGGCGGTACCGGCCTCCATCACAGAAGCCGGGCAAAAACACATCGCTTTTGCCCTCAACAAAGCGATGCGTTCTAACCAATCGGGTAGCCTCTCCGGTTTGCCGATCGGAAACACAAAGTACAGCGCGCCCCCGAAACGTTCCCGCTGCGAGCAAAAAAGATGGCGCGACATTTTCTGCAATTTAACGAAAGGAAGCAGGCTGGTGCGAACACCAGCCTGCTCTCTTGCGAAGATCAACTCCAAGCTTCTGCTTTCAGCCTTGGTTGCAACGCCACCAGCGAGTTGACGTTATCGCCCGGGCAGACGATAGTGGGCGAACTCGACCACTTCACCTTACCGTCGCGATCCGTCAGCACCGCCGTGGTGTGCCCGCAGCAGCTGCAGGCGAACGGATAATCGATTATTCGCAAGATTCCCTTTCGCAGTCCAAAGCGCTTGCGGCGCTTGAACTTAACGACGACCTTTTGACCCTCGCGAGTCCGCCAGTCGTCGCCGCACATGCTGTAGTCGTACTTCAAAAACGGTATTTTCACCACATACCTCCTGTTGTGACTGAACATGGGTGGATTCAGGAGCACAGCTTTACAGGCACTGCATATGGTGTCACCACCGCAGTCCGACTAGCCGGCCGTGCGTACGCCCCGAGGTTGGGAACGTTGGTTGTGTCCTTCCTCATCCCGCTTCCACTCAGGCAGGGGATGGCTGGCCGAGAGCTTCTTGATCGTCACGATGGTTGTGACGAGCCCCAGGCATGCCGCCAGAAGGATGATAAAGACGACGACGATAGCGGCGGTGTTGTCTTTGTCGTCGCTGTCAGAAAACATCTTGTTGCCGATGTCGCCGAATAAGCTTCCGTGAGCGCCGCTGTAGGTCGTAACGGCGCTCATGGTGTTGTGGTAGTTGGCATAGGTGTCGTAGGTCGACAGCCCCCAGTTGGTATAACCTCCGTCGCGGAAGGTGTTGCCCCACTGGTTGAGCATGATGATGTACCCGGTGCAAAGCACGCCGGGAATGAGGAGCTTGAAGCCGAGGTAAAGAGCCACCAGCATGCCCACATCGGTCAGCGCTCCGAAGGCGTAGAATCCCACGGCGAGCAGCGTCAGATAGACATAGGTGAAGCCCAGCACCGTCGTGGCGGCGCCCACCCAGGACATGAAGCGGCGCCAGCCGCCCACAGCCTCGGTTTCGGCCCAGTTGACGCCTATGTAATAGACGTTCAGGATGCTGATGCCGGCATTGAGGGCAAGGTAGAGAAACATGGTTCCATAAGCAGCATGCATTTGACTCTCCGTCTTGTTGCTGAGAATTCTCCATCCTGTTGAAGAGACACAAATCGCCGGCTCACACTCTTGCGAGCATGAGCCGGCAAAATGCTTGGCGCAGATCAGGAACTGGCGCCGTTGATGTACGCGTCTGCGGCTTCGACCGCCGTTTCCACGAAGAACATGCCGTCGGCGCAAGCGTCCGAAACGGCATCCCAATCTGCAGCCTGCACGGACTCGGTGTAGAACATGAGCGAGTCCATGTGATCGGCAGCAGTGACGAGCTTGGAGCCCTTCGTGTCGAAAAGGGCTTGCACCTTCGCCGTGGCAAGCGAGAGCTTGCGCCAAGACGAAAGCGCCTCCGTGTGATCGTCGTCTTCGTCGACGTCGCACCAATCGCCGTCGGGCGAGTCGGGATCGTCGTTTGCCGTCGACTTGTCGCCTTCGGCAACGGCGCCGCGCTCCTTGTTGTAGACCGACAGCACCTCGGCGGCGAGCCGGGCGTGGAACAGGCCGGTCTTGGCCTCGACGGTGGCGTCAGTGTATTCCTCGGCGTCATATTTGTCCTTGGAACTGACGCAGTACGACTCGGCGGTGCTCAGGTGGAAAGTCGCCACCAGCACCTCCACGGGCTGCGCCCGTTGCGAGGACCGAATCGAGTCGACCAGTGCCTCCACAAGAGCGGTGATGGCCTCGCGCGTATCATCGCTGTCGGTGTCGTCCGGCGTCTCGTCCTCGGTATCCCACTTCGCCTTGGGCAGCTCGATGGTGACGTCGAAGCATTGCAGATACCGCACCGTCGCCGCCAGGGACGAGCGCACGAAGAACAGCCCGTCGTCGAAGTAGACCCGCATGTCGTCGTCGTCAGCTTCATCTGCCGGTTTGACCATCTCCGCGGCAAAGCCGATGTAGGTATCGGCCAGCGTGAAGTCACGCTCCTTCGCCACGACATGAACATCGAGGACAGCGCGGCAGCGGGCGATCAACAGGCCCATTTTGCGCCATTCCGCGAAGGCCTCCTGCCGATCCGATTCCTCCGACTTGCAGAAGCTGCAGTCATCGGTATTGGCGGCACCGTCCGTGAAAACGGCCGGCTCGGACCCGGTGTGGCTGAGGAGCGCCACCATGGCGGCATATTCCTTGGCCATTTCGATGGCGAGAGAGGCATGGAACTGGCCTGGGTTTACCTTGTCCACAGCCGCGTCGTAGTCTTCTTTGCGCGACTGGGCGGTGGCGTAGCCGAACCACTTGCGCGCCATCTCCAGATGCCACTCGAGCATCTTGAGCGATGGCGCGGTCTTGCAAGCCGCGGTCGCCTGGACAATCAGTCCAGACAGTCGCCGCAGCTCTTTTTTGGCTTCATCTGAATCAGCCATCTTTCTTCCCTTTTCGAAAAGTCGTATCAACGAACAGGCTGGCGCCAACCAACCTGAATGGGTTATTCGTGGATGACCGCTTCCGCCGCCGCAGGCGCCTCGGCAGCCGGTGCAACCGGCTTGACCAAGGCGTCTGAGCCGACGAACTTCATCCCCTCATCAATTGAGGTGGGCACAGCCGTGTCGGACCAGTCCTCGGGCACGCCCTCGGACGAGACCGCCGCCGCGGCAGCGAGATGCTCCATCGCCCTCGTCACCAGCGACGCCGGTTCGGTGGACTGAAGGGCACCAGGTTTGGTGTCAACCGCTGCCTGAAGCTTGGCGATCTTAATCGTCAGCTCGCGCCAGCTGCCGGCACAGTCAGTTTTGATGTCGGCATCCATTTCGACCCAGTCGGCGCTGTCCAACTGGAGTGCTTCGGAAAGAGTAGACGGCTTCCCGGTCTCGAGAAGACGGCGCTCCTCCAGATATGCTTTCGTCGCTTCGGCCGCGACTTGAGCACAGAAGTTGCCGTACTGAGCCTCGCGCTTGGCGTCCGCGTATTTCTCGTCATAGAACAGATCGAGGGCATGGCGATGGCTCTTCTCCGCCTCGTCGAGGAGGAACTGAGCCACCGTCACTGAGCGACCCTCAACGGCTCCACGGGCGGCGATGAGCCCGGCGACCATCTTCTTGATGGCGTCCTGGCTGCCTTCGTCGGTGCCGGCGTCAGCGTAGTCGTCATCCGTATCCCACTGCGCATCGGCCAGGGTGTAGGTGACATCGGCACGCCCCAGATGGGCTTCGGTCGCCTGAAGCGTCAGACGAGCGAAGAGCAGACCGTCGTCGATGATCGTCTTGACGTCATCCCAATCGCCATCCGTCGCCTTCTTCTCCGCCGCCTCAAGATAGTCGTGGCAGCGGCCGATGTAGGTATCGGCCGTCTCCAAGACACGGTCTTTGCCGGCGAGGAGAACAGCGCGCACAGCCTCATAGCGAGCCATGAGCAGAACGAGCTTGCGCCACTCTCGGTAGGACTTGCAGCGGTCGTTGTCCTCGTCGCCGCTCTCCTGCCAGGTTGTATAAGCGGGGGAGTAGTCGTCGGCGGCTCCTTCCGGAATAACAACCTTGGCAGTCGCACCGTCTGTAGTGGCGCCGGTCGCCAGGGCCGGATTGTGCTCCTGGTTAAGCACCGCCAGTTGGTGGACGAATTCGGCCACGGCGTCGCGAACCAGCTCGGCCTGGAATATGCCGTGCACGCTGCTGGAGACGCTTTCATCCCAGTCTTCGTCTTTCTGGAACTCGCTCACGGCAGAAGCGAACCATGACGCAGCGGCTTTGACAGCCGGCTCGAACCGGAGACGCTCCTCAGCCCCGCATTGTTCGAGGGACCGCTGCGCCTTCGCGATCGCGACAGCCAGGATCTTCAGATTGTCCTTGGCGCCGTCCTTGTCGTTAGAAGTGCTGTCGTGATGCTCCTCAGCGTCGTCTGCCTCATCCTCGAGGTCGACGCCATGCGATTCGGCGAAGGTCTCGACGATGTCGACCACGACCGACAGCCGCGAATTCTTCAGTCTTCCGCGCAGCCGCGACCAGATACCTCCAATTGAACTTCCGAACACAATCCAGAGCCAATACCAGTTCTCTCCAAACCAGTGCCAACCAACCTGTAGAAAGTGCAGCGCTTGCATCTGCATCATCCTTTCCCGTTAGATATCCAAATTGCGAAACAGCGGTGAGCGAGGCACCGCCAATGAACTTGTCGACCAGGGGGTGAACCACCAGCCATGGTTCCCCCTCTATTCAACTAGCTTGAATGAACCTAGGACCCGCCCCTGATGGCACCACGAGTGGCGCCACCAGGGGAAGGCTCGACGAGAAGTCCGAGGGGAATCACCGCCGCAACGCGAGACCGGCGCGACGGACTATTTTCGTTCGAACTTACGTCGATTCAGGCTCCGCCGAGGCTTAAGCAGCCGCCGCCGGACGTCCGATGATGCGCAGCGCCGTCATGACAGTGCGCAGATATTCCGGCTTGCCTTCATGCGAGCCGTCCAGGATTCGATCCAGTTCATGGGCCGAGAACTCGGACTGTTCGACCAGCTTTTTCTTCGAAACCAGCTTGTTGCTCACGATCGCCGCCAGGACCTGGCGGCAATGTTCGTGGTCGCCCCGGCAGAAGTGAGCGCCGGCCAGGTCGGCCAAAGCGATCAAACCGTCGTTGGTGCTGAGCATGTCGACGTTTGTAAAGTCGGAATCTCGCTCGCGAACCATGAACAGGAGAACGGATTTCGAGAAGGCGCCTTCCATGACGGCGTCATCGATTTTGCGGGTAGTCATTTCAGTAGCTCCAATGTATTGCAGAAACCCGAGCCGGGCACTCTCAGTGCACAAACGGCCGGGCAAGTTGATGAATGGCAGACGGTCACCTGACCAAATGCCGGTGGTAGCTTATCCGGAATGAACCGGAATGGCAGTTAGAAGAACACGGCAGCTTAGAGCTCCCATGTCCGGGCGTTTAACGGGCTTTTCAGCCGATCTCACGCAGGCTAGAAGAGCACGGCAATGTGCCGCAGCCAAAACACGACGGAATCAGCGATCTCCGATTCGTCGCAGTTACTTGGCGCCGGCTCATGCAGGCGCAGGGCAAAGAGATCAGGTATCTTTCCGGGTGCGATTCCAACTCTTTCTTCGCGCGTCGAAAGTCCTTGCGCGATCTCAATGTCACTCACGCCGCTTTCGGACAAGCTGTTAGCGCGTCCAAAGAGCGGCGGATGTTTGGGCGTTTCTACAGCATGGTGTCACCTATGCCGCTGAAACGGAACCACGACCTCTTGCGAGGAGCCCGGCGATGGCCGGGCAGAACCTCGTTCTTCAGAGGTGCGCTTGCGCGAAAAGGTGAGCTCCATCCACGGTAGAGTCGCAAATTCGACTGACGCGCTCGGTCCGAGTTCTTCCTCGGAGAATTGAACCACGTCGCACGAACCTTCGACCTTCCAACCGGAGAACTTATTGGGAACCCACTTGGGGAAAGGCTTACCATCATGTTCCCTCTCCACGATTTGAAACCCTGTGGCAGGACTGATGGTGAGAAGGGTTCCCCCTTCGCGCACGACAACCGCGAAGATACGGTCGCCGTGGTCGTCGAGAATCTGATAGATCATTGACACTTTTGACTCTCCTCCAACGGGCACCGATCAGTAAGAAGTGCTTCCCCGACAGCCTCTCGGCTACTGCCTCGAACGGTCGGTAAAGCTATCTATTGCTCTTCTGCTGCTATCGGTGGAACCAGTTGTGTTTAAAACGAACTCACTCGACTGATATCAGAAGCGGCGCTGAGAAGTTAAACATCTCGCCTGCGGATGTTAACAGTCCTGGGGTAAAGACAGAATAGGTCACTGGTAGTGCATCTTGGTGAGGGCCTATTCTCAATTCCTTGAGGAATCGAAAACGTCCTCATGATTAAAAAGCGCCAACTCCACCTCGCGCAGCATCGCACATCAAATTAGTGATCTTCCCAGGCAAAGCCGATTTCCAGATAGTTTTGCCGGCGCCAGGAAATCGCCATGAGCAAACTTTGGAAACCGGCTTCCAGACAAGGGCACGGGGATGCTCGCACGGCTAGCAGAGCCGGCCCTCTTCGCACCGCCTGATTGAGTTCGGCAAGAACGCCATCCAAGTATAAAATCGAACTCGAGGTTCCCGCCCAAAATTTTGTTATCTAAAAACGGCGCCAACAGTGTCGCAGTGATACCATATTTGGTGCCACAGCAGCCCCTCGGATTCCCAGAAAACTCCATGGCGGATCTCATAACTAGCGCGAGCTTACTCACTCAACATTTAGGGGTAACTACGTATAAGGGCTGTTCTAGAGTTTGGAACTGGGGAAGCTCTGACACACACTATAAACATTCTTCGTCAAATCAACCAAGGAACGCGCACTAGCCGCCTGAACTCAAACAACACATAGCCTGATATGACCGCGGCCTTGTCGACACCAGTCGATCGAGTTTCTCCGCGAAGCTTCATCTGCGCATTCCCTTAGATACATACAAACACCACGATGGCAGTCCTGCTGGCTTAGATATTTCAGCGACTTTGCTTTCGTAAAATCAACCGCCGCCTAAGGCTCGAGGCGCAGTGCGCTCTCTCGAGGACGGACGCGGCATACAACCAAGAAGGGAGACGTGTCATGAAAGTCACGCTCAACCTAAAAGAACACCTGTTCGCTGCCGCTATGTTCGTATTCGGACTGTACGAACGTCTGGAAGGTTTCGCTTTCAAGTTCCTCCGCCCCTTGCTCGCGCCCATCATCCGGCTCATCTGGATGGTTCTTGGACCGGCATTGCGTTGGGTGGCCAGGATTACCCGAATCGATCGGATCTTTCCCTGGAAATATCTCCACCTCGTCATCGCTCCGTACTACACGGGCAGCCGGGCTCAAGTGGCATGGCGACTCACGCTCTTCAGTTACCTGTTCATGGTGGCTGACGCGCAGTGCGTCAAGTGGATCGCCACCCGGGTGGGCGAAATCGACACCGTGGTCAGCTATAAGATCCACGGCGATTTCATCGCCGCGTTCATCGCCCTCGCCCTTGCGGGTCTAGCCGGCGCTGCGGTCAACGGCATTCTCGGCTACATTCGCGATTGGTGGGGGCAGAACATGCGCAACGAGATCAACGAGCGCTGTGCCCGCCTGTGGTGCGATCACGATTCGTTCTTGCGCATGCAGCAAGACTTCGGGAAGCTGACCAACGTCGATGCTCGTATCTCTATCGAACCGGATCAGCTGGCGACAACGGTCGTCTGGTTGATGTTCATCGTGCCCCAATCAGTGGTCATGGTGGCCATCAACCTGCCCGAATTGCTCACTCACCCGCTGTGGATCACAGGCGCCTGCGTCGGCTCCGCCGTCATCAGCTTCGGCATGACGGTGGGGCTGGGCTGGCACCTGTCCGAGTACAACGAGGAGATGAACAACCGCGAAGCCGACTACCGTAACACGCTGCAAGGCGTCAACGCTCAGGCTCGAGGGTTCGCGCTCCAGATGATGGATCGGTTGCTGCTCACCCAGTCTCTGGCGAGAATCGCCGCCGTCTATGACATGAAGAGACGTTTGCAATGGCTCAACCTTCGTCTGGCGTGGTTCAACAACGTCTGGAACCGCGTCACCGACTGGGGTCCGCGCTACTCGATCGGCTTCCTGTTCATGGCGGGCTCCGCCGAGTTCAAGCAGATCGCCCAGGGCACCAACGCCTTCGCCCAGGTCTACGGCGGCTTGACTGTGCTTAGCGCCCAGTTTCCCGCCTTCGCCACGGCTAAGGCAGGTTTGATGCGCCTGGGTCCGGTGCTGGAAGCCTTCGACACCCTCGGTCTCAACAAGATGCCGGAGGGTGACTGGGTGACCTGCACCATCTCGGCTGACAAGGTCGTCGCCTTCAAGAACCTGACCATCGACAACGAGTACCTCAAGAGCAAGCCCGTGGTGAAGGACTTCACGTTCACCGCCAAGGGCAACGTCTTGTTTCTCGGTGCTGATGGCACAGGCAAGTCTCGTCTGGCGGACTTGATCAAGTTTCTCCGTTGTCGCGGTCACGGCGAATTCATTGGCTGGGCTCCCAGCCAGGTCGTGGCCCTGGGTCCGGAGGCGGCAATGCCGAAGTCGTCGCTCATCGAGCTTCTGTGCGACAGGTTCGATAAGAATCCGGAAAACGCCGTTATCCTTCAAGTCCTGAAGGACGTCGGACTGCCGGAGATTGTCGACCTGGCGGGCGGGCTCGATGTGGTCCAAGATTGGGCCAACGGCGACAAGAAGCTGCCAGTGCCCATCCAGAAGGTCCTCCTTCTGGCCCGGGCAATCTTGATCAACGACCACATCAATCCGGTCATGGTGGTGCTCGATCAAACGTTGGGCGGAATGGAGCCTGTCGTCGTCGATCACATCTATTCGGTTCTGTCCAACCGGAAGATCCCGTTCTTTACTCTCGCCAACGATCCCAAGCTTGCCAGCAAGCACGACCAGGTGGTTGAGATCGACGAGAACGGCACGGGCACTGAGTATCCACCGGATCACTACAAGGACAAGGAGCCGGGTTGGAAGTCGTTCTTCCAGCGCCTGGCCGGCGGCGGCTGACACCACAGCCGGTGCCTTGCGTGAAGGTGAGACCCGGGGTCGAAAGTCCCCGGGTTTCATTACGTTGAGACTGACCCGGCTTCCTATCCCCGCGGGCCTTCGGGCGAAGGGGATTGGAAGTCGGTGTCTTAGGGTCATGTGCCTGGACCCTAGCTTTCAATTCAGGCGCTTTATTGGTTGGGAACCGGATGCCGGCTGAGGGAGCTTGCATCCAACAGTGGCTACCTGTCGCAGCGACAGGACCATACCCGACCAGCCAAAATCAACTAAGGACCACGAAAATGGCATGTGAAACATCGATTGCAAATGCTCGCGCCGCTATCGTCCGCCGCCTGGAACAGGCACTCGGGACGACCGCCATGAACCTCACGTCGCTGTCGACAATGCTTCTGGCGGTGTCGAATTCGGCGGAGTCTCGCGCCGCTCTCCTGCTCGACCGGGAAGAAGGGCGAAATGTCTGGGGCGGCATCATCAACGGACCGGTCGCCACCTACCGCACCGTTGCGCGCGATTTCGACGAAGTCGTCGAAAAGACGAAGGACGGCGCCCACACGATCCAGATCTATTACGAACGCGACAACTGGACGGGCGAAAAGGAGCCCGCTTTCATCGAGCAGAATCTGATCGGCGCCAAGAAGGAGCTCTACACGGTTCTCAAGGCGGCCGGCTTCAAGGTGAGCACCAAAGCCTTCAACGGCTACTACTTCAACCTCGTCTGCGAGCGCTAAGCCCGCTGCCCTGAGCGGAGAACGGCTCGAGTCCGTTCTCCGCCCATTCACCTATGGCACTTAATACGGTGCCAAATTCAACCTTTGGCGAAAGGCAGTTGCTCGTATCGACAACTGAGACAAGGAAAACCATGACAGATCCTGCCGAAAACCAGTCCCCAAACTCGCTCGATGATTTCACCATCTCCGAACGAGCAGAACTCGAGAGAGAAGTGCTCATCAAGCGAGTGCTTGCTGCCGGCACGTTCGGGCTCGGCATAGTGGGCATGATGCTCGTGCGAGAGTGCAATCACGAGACCTGGCTGCAAGCCATCAGCGTCGGTGCATGGTGGTTTTTATCAGGGTACCTGAGCGGCCATATGATCATCTTCCCTCCGGAACTCTTAGAAGACTGACAACAGTTTCTCTTCGCCACCACAACCACGGATCCGACTGAACCGGAGGAGTTCGCCACCGAGCCGGAAGAGTTCGCGTAAGGTTCTACAACCACTACGGTGCGAGCCTCGGCTCGCACTACCCTCACTACAGGCGGTGGCGCCAAGCCGCCGCCTGACGATGACCTGAAAGGGCGTGCCTGTCTCGCTCTCTCAGTTCACCGACCCTAAGTCCCAGCGTCAACAACCCCAACTGAGGATAAAGCTATGCCCAATCGAGTGAATCTGCGAGACCCCGGCGAATCCCGTGGGATCATGAGCTTCTACGAAGACGGCGTTACCTATCTGTCGCCGTGGCATACCTACGTGATGGCGATCGAAGCCGACGAAGCCGGCACGTTCGAAGCCCTTCTCGACGGCGCTCCGCCGTTCGTACTGGCTTTGCCGAAGGGCAAGAAGGACGTCCCGATGACCCTGGTCGTGAAAGAGGGTGACGGGCGGCCTGAAGGTCGTCCTTTCACCTTGAAGTTCAATCCGGCGAGGTCGTGGAGTCGAAATACGCCATCGTCAACAACTACACCCAAGCCTACCAAGACCATCAGGACCGCCAACGGCTGGCGAGCCGTCGCCGGACCGCCGAAAGGGATGGAACGGAGGAGGTCTGGAGAGCCAGCAATCGGGGACTGGATCGCATGCCGGCCACCCAGGCTTGCTTTGCCGGCGCTCCCGAAACAGGCATTCGCGCCTTCCGTGAGCTCTATCTCGACCTCAAGGCGCTGCCGCCCAATACCCTGCTCTCGGGAACGCAAGCACTGGAGCCGATCTTCACCCCGGCCGCTGTCAGCATCTTAGAACGGTTCAACAGCTATTGGCTGCTGCGCGTGGCCGCAGAAGCCAGCCGAGTTCAGGAGAAAACCTCCGGCCAATCGTTGCCCATCAACGAAGCCAGCGTTGCGGCGGCTTTGACGGCATTGAAGGCCGACAAGAACCTGGTCGCAGCTCAAGAACTGGCGGCCAAGACCACGTCGGCAGAGGTGCGTGCCGCGCTCTCGGTCCAGGGTGGACTCACCCTAATCGACGCCTCCGGCGCCGAGCCGAAGCTGGTGGACAATCCAGTCTTCGCCTGACCTGATACCAAACTTGGCAGTGGTGGCAGAACGCCACCACTGTCGCGCTTGCCTGCAAAGTCGAGAGAAACGAGAGCGCATGACTCCAGTCTTGCCCTCTCGCTTCTTCCGATTCGATAATCTCATGCACAGTACTTCTCACCGGGTGGTTAAGCCAGTGCCGCGCACCGGGCGAAACCGCCTGAACATCAACTCTAGGAAAACCTAGACCAAGACGGGATTTTTCAATGCCTCTCTTGCCTGACGAGACCTACGACGACTATATGCGGCGCATGGAAGAGCGGCGCCTGCTGGCTCGCCAAACCGAGGCGCTGCCCATGGCCGCTTCTCGGGTGTTCCGCACCGCCAATACGGCGGTCGAGGACATCGATTCGGTGGCCGCCACCAGCGCCGGGCTTCCGAACGCCGCCATCAAGGCGTTCGCCGACGTTCACCGCGACCTCAACGCCGTGCCGGCGTCGACCGCTGTGACACTGCAGGCGGTGCTGGCGACGCTGTTCGACGAGGCGGCCT
>Ga0206838_10097_pt1 | contig 28039 bp, 19 predicted proteins | sample Alteio_BWOrgCont_26_FD_152879 | JGI IMG/M metagenome (GOLD analysis project Ga0206838, IMG submission 152879) | Enriched cells from forest soil in Barre Woods Harvard Forest LTER site, Petersham, Massachusetts, United States -... | ecosystem: Environmental > Terrestrial > Soil > Temperate forest >...
TTAGTTCCGTGCAGATGGTGTCATGAAGGTGGGCACTTGTCAATCAGTTACAGACCCTCAAACCTAGGGGTCGCGGTGCACGTTAACAGTCTGTCAGAATAATCTAATGGAAGCCATTATTCTCGCCGGCGGCCTTGGCACACGGCTAGCGTCAAGATTGAATCAGATCCCGAAGTCCATGGCGCCGGTTGCCGGTAGGCCATTTCTCGAAATCTTGCTCGACAAGCTCGTCGATGCCGGTTGCAGCCATATCATCCTCTCGGTCGGCCATCTCCGCGATGTGATCCTTCAGCGATTGGGGAACCATTACCGGGGCGTGCGGATTGATTACGCGATTGAAGAATCGCCACTTGGCACCGGCGGTGCGATTCGCCTGGCTCTTGGTCATGCACACGAGCCATCCGTTCTCGTTCTCAACGGTGATACGTACCTTGAATCTGATCTAGCAACGCTAGTCGAGTCTCATAAATCTTCGCGCCGGCCTCTCACCATGGCCGTAGTGCGCGTTGACGACACTGCACGCTACGGCGGTGTACTCATCGAAGATCGGCTCATCACCGGGTTTTTTGAAAAGGGTCGCACAGGTTCAGGTTGGATCAACGGCGGCCTCTATGTCATAGACAAGAACTTTCCCTGGCATGCCGACCTGCCGGCGCCCTTTTCATTCGAAACAGACGTGCTCGTTCCGTTCCTCTCAGAAATCCAACCGGCAGCGTTTTGCTGCGAAGGGTATTTCCTCGACATTGGCATCCCTGCAGACTTGGACCGCGCGCAAGTGGAGCTTGACCGCGTGCACCGGGTTACTCCGCTCTGACTCCGGTAGAAGCTCGTTATCTCAGCGCCGCCGTTCCTGGCTAGAGGTGAAAGAGATCCTGAGTGGTTACGTATTCGCCTTCGAACAGTTGTTTATTTTATGCCCCGTCCGGTCGAGAAACACGGTTTCCGGAGCGTTGACAAATCGCGGGTTGGAGGAGTGCGACATCTCAACTATGATAGTCGGCAGACGAGGAAGAAATCTGATTTGAATGCGGGACGATCGGGTTAGAATCTGCCCATTGGGGTCCCGGGAGTAGATTGGTCGTGTCTAATTTACTGGTTTTATCAGCCATTTTTGGCGACGCTGTGGACGAACACATGCAGGTCCTGAACAAGGTTCGAGCGGAATGCCGACTCCTCGAGCAGATTGCCGCGGCAATGACACAGACCGTCCGCTCCGGGGGCAAAATCTTATGGTGCGGAAATGGTGGCAGCGCGGCTGACTCACAGCACCTAGCAGCGGAACTCGTCGGACGATTTCGACAGGAACGCGTCGCCATCCCTTCGATTGCGCTCAACACTAACACCTCCGTTCTATCCGCGATTGGTAACGACTACGGGTATGAATATGTCTTTTCCCGCCAAGTGGAGGCTTTAGGTAACCGCGGTGATCTTCTCGTCGGAATCTCCACTTCAGGCAACAGCCTCAACGTGATTAAGGCGATCGAGGCTGCCCGCTCAAAAGATGTGATAACTGTTGCGTTGACCGGTGCCGGGGGCGGCAAGATGGGACAGATCGCAGATCACCTCTTCGCAGTGCCTTCGCGTGACACAGCGCGTATTCAAGAAATGCATATCATGATTGGCCACATCCTTTGTGACTGGGTCGAGCTCGATTGGGTTCAGAATGCAAGACGGGAAATAGGAATTGGAGTTCAGGTGAGGTCATTAAACGACTCGGGAGAGCCATCAGAGCGTCGAGCCTGAATGGAATGGCACCGGGTACTCGTCATTGGCCACCCGATGCTCGATTGATACATCTCAAGAAGAGACAAAGCGAGCTTCTCCTGAAGCGCCAGTTCCGATTGTTATTGCGCAACCTGCCATCTATCAACCGGGACGCGCTGGTAGAATCTGCAGTCGGCCGGATATCCTTCTACGATCTATGTTTCTTGCTCGTGAGTGACGAGTGCGTGCGTCTCCGCATTCCGCGCCCGCCGGCTAATCTGGGCCATCTAGCCAATTTCCGACTAGCTCATTAAGATGCAAGCTATGCAGAACTTCGATAAGGCGAAAGAGCTCGCCGCGCAGAGGAGTCTCGAATTCGTCGAGGACGGCATGGTTGTGGGGCTGGGATCGGGCACCACGGCAACGCACTTTATCAAACTGCTTGGTGAGCGAGTGAAGCAGGGCCTTAAGGTTCGCGGTATCGCGTCGTCTAAAGCGAGTGAAGATCTGGCCACCTCGCTATCTATTCCCGTAATCGATTTTCACGTCAGCGCTGAGATCGACGTCGCTATTGACGGAGCGGACGAGGTCACACATCAGCTTGAACTCATCAAAGGCGGCGGCGGGGCACTTCTTCGCGAAAAAATTGTGGCCAGTGCTGCGAAGCGATTCATCATCGTGGCGGATGCAAGCAAGCTTGTGGACCGGTTGGGGAAATTTCCGCTGCCGGTCGAAGTGATCCAGATGGCTTCGCCTTTGGTCGCGAAGAAGCTGCGAGGACTTGGTTTGAGTCCCATCGTCAGAAAAGTCTCGACTGGTGACGACTTCATCACAGACGAAGGGAATCTGATTCTCGATTGCCACGGTGGAGAGATCGATGATCCTCATAAGCTGGCAGCGGAGATCCGGCAGATTGTCGGAGTCGTCGAGCATGGGTTGTTTCTTGGCATGGCCGAGAGAGCATTGATCGCGGGCGAGTCGAAAGTCACAGAAGTGACGCGCTAATTTGTTTCGCATCGAACTGGCCCGTGTTGACGATCAGGCGCGCTCCCGCCAATGATATTGAGCATGGGCCATTTGGTTACGAATGCTCCAGTCTGGCTGGCCCGTCAACTGAACAAGCTGATCAAATTCCACAAAAGAACGAGCAGGAGTGCGGCCATCCTGGCGATTTCTGCTTGCATGATGGCCTTGACGGGCTGCCACTCTTCGCGACACCCGACGATTGCGGTTATACCCCGTACGACTGCCTTGATCTTGTGGGAGGCCGAGCACGCAGGCGCGGAGTCGTCCGCAAAGAGGGCCGGCTTCAATATCTACTGGAATGCTCCTACCAGCGAAGACGATGTCGACAAGCAGATCGCGATCATCAAGCAGGCGATCGATCGTGGAGCGGAGGGGCTGGTTCTGGCTCCCGATCAGGCTCTGGCGCTCATGGTTCCGGTGCGGGATGTGATTGCGCGCGGCATCCCCACGGTAGTGATCAGCTCACCCTTGGCGATACCGCCGGGCGGAAAACTTTCCTACATCCTCAATGATGAAGACGAGACTGGCCGTCTGGCCGCGGAGAGAATCGGGAGCATTCTGCATGGCGAAGGTTCGGTCGCCGTCCTGGGTATTGATCCCGATGTGACCGGAATCATTCACCGGACACGCGCGTTTGAAGCGAACCTCGCAGCGAAGTTTCCCCGCATCAAAATTGTGGATGAGCGAACCGGCGGCTTCAACATCACGGAAGCCCAGGAGATCACAGACGATGTGCTGGCGAAAAATCCCCAGATCAACGCAATTCTGGCTCTGAATTCTTCCGCTACCCGGGGGGCGTTCATTGCACTGGAGAATAGCCATCGGCTCGGCAAGATCAAGCTCGTAGCATGTGAACAGGAGTTGATCCCGCCATTGGTTACCGGTGAGATCGATTCCATCATCGTTGAAAATACCTACGAGATGGGATACCGCGCGATTCAGCTCATTGCAGCCCAACGTCGCGGAGAAAAGGTGCCTGCCGAGATCAAGCTGAGTCCCAAGCTGGTTACACGCGAGAATCTCAACACGCCTGAGGTACAACGCATGCTCACGATGAACTGGAGAGCAAATTGACACCCCTGGGTTGGCTGCGCGGGCGCGCGGGCGTCACAGTCCTCCTGACGGCCGCAGTTGTCGCGATTGGTGCAGGCTGGGCCTACTTGCGCAGCAATCAAGCATGGAAGCTGCCGTACCGCGACTCCTTCGCCACGGGTCAGGCCGACGAGTGGACGGCATTTGGAGGAACCTGGCAGATCGCCGACGGCGCGATGCGCAACGACTCTGACGAGCGGGGCTCCAAATTGATGACCGGGTCTCCGAACTGGCAGGACTACTCCTTCAGCGCCGATGTGGAGTTGCTTGGAAGTCCCGGAGATGCCGGTCTCATCCTGCGCTCGAGTGATGAAGAGCAGGGTGTGGATTCCTACCGGGGCTACTATGTCGGTCTGCGCAATAACGACGGGAATCTGATTATTGGCCTTGCCGATCATGGATGGATCGAGTTAGCAGGGGCACCGATGCCGGGAGGCGTGCATGCTCTTCGCTGGTATCACCTGACAGGTTCTGTTCATGGCTGCCAGATCACTGCTTATGCCAATGAAATTCCCGACGGGGCTCTGCAGACCGTTTCCTACACCGACAGGAACTGCCTGACCAGCGGGCGCGTCGGTCTTCGCTCCCACTCTTCCGGCGGAGCATGGAAGAACCTTGCCGTATTGTCACTGACGGGTGCCTTAACGACCTCTCACCAGGTTGAGCCTTACCGCGCACCGCGTGATCTGCCGTATGCCGTTGACGATCCGGTAATGCAGAGCCGCACCCGTCCCAAACACCCAGGTGCTGCTTCGGCCGGGGATCAGGCTGCCGGTCGCGCTGCTGAGGCGGATGCGGAATCGGCGATTGACGTCGAAAGCATCGGTCGCTTGCGCATGATTCGTACCAAGGGGAGGCATGCTACCGTTCGCGGCACGGTGATCCTTACGCGGCCCCAGCTTTATGTAGAGGACGCTACTGGAGGCGTCGCCGTCCTCAGTTCCACCGAGCCAAATCTGAAGGTTGGCGATGAAGTCGAGGTGTCGGGAGAGGTCGAAGTGCATGACTTCAGCTGCATGTTGCGCAATGCCAGCATCCGACTGTTGTGGGCTCATGCTCCCGCACCGCCAATTGCCATAACCGCCAGCCAGGCAGCGACCGGCGCTTACGATGCCAGGTTTATCGAGGTTGACGGCCTGTTGTTGAACAAGGACAAGGGTCCGGACAACACGCTTCTGCTGGCTATGAAGGCGAATGGGCAGTCATTCCGCGCCATCGTAAATCCCAGCCGCGGTGACGCCATTCTGGGGCATCTGAACACCCAAAGTGTTCTTCGACTGCGAGGTGTTTGCGTGGTCGACCCGCAATTTACGCATAACCTCACGCCGTTTGTCCTGCTGATTGCTTCGAGCGACGACGTAGAAGAGCTGGCTGGACCTCCGTGGTGGAGCGGACGCAACCTGGTGATCATCGGGCTTGTGACCATGACGCTGGCGCTGCTCGCTTACATGCTCTACCTGCATGCGAAGCATCTGCGCCTGCAGGCCATTGTTGACGAACGCGAGCGGATTGCACATGACATGCACGACACGCTGGCGCAGAGCTTCGTCGGAATCGGCTTTCAATTGCAAGCCATCAGCAACAGCATTCCTGAAGATCTGCCGGGCATCAATCAGCAGCTCGATCTCGCCTGTGACCTGGTGCGGCACAGCCACGAAGAGGCGCGGCGCAGCCTGCTGACGCTGCGGCGCGAGTTCCTGGAGTCAGAAACACTCCACTCCGCACTCAATGCTTTTGCGTGCAGGATGGTGGAGCACGGCTCGGTCAGCGTGCGTCTCACCATCTCCGGTGAAGATACTTCTACGCCATATGCAGTGAAGGATGCGTTGTTCCGCATTGGTCAGGAGGCGATCGCCAACGCTGTTCGACATGGAAGGCCATCGGTGCTGCACATCCAGGTCAAGTACGCGAGTGAAGCGGTCAACCTACTGATCGAAGACAACGGCGCCGGCTTCAACCCGGGCGAGAATCTGCGCGGATTCGGGCTGAACGGAATCCGCAAACGCGCCGACGGCATTTCCGCCGCCGTACGCATATCGAGCACTCTGGGGCGCGGGACGCAGGTCTCGATTATTGCCCCGCTCCCGTCCAGGCTCGGTTGGCTGAATCCCGATAACCACCTTTGGCAGTTTGCGAAGGAAGCGACTACAGATGCTAAAAGAAAAGTCCGCAAAGATCCGTATTCTTATCGTCGATGACCATCCCGTAGTCCGCACCGGACTGACCTCCATGCTGGGCACCCAGGCCGGCTTCGAAGTGGTCGGCGCAGCATCATGTGGCGAGGAAGCGCTCGCTCTGATAACTCGAACAGCACCCGATGTGATGTTGATGGACTTGCGCATGCCGGGCGTGAACGGCATCGATCTGCTGCGTGCCCTGCAAGGATATTCCAACCCGCCTCGCGTGATCGTGTTGACCAGTTTCGAGACCGACGAGGATATCTATCGTGCCGTGCAGGCCGGCGCGCACGGTTACCTGCTCAAAAGCACAATGCAGCAGGAGATGGTGGCCGCGATTCACGCGGTCCAGCAGGGTAGGCGCCACATACCGCCGCGGATTGCCGCGCGTCTCGCCCAGCGCATGTCGCGCCCGGCCTTGACCGCCCGCGAACTTGAGATTCTGGAAATGCTGGCCAAGGGCCTGACGAACAAGCAGATTGGCACTGTGTTTCAGATCAGCGGCAACACCGCGCGAAACCACGTAAACAGCATTCTCGAGAAGCTCGAAGCTGCCGACAGGACGGAGGCAGTGTCTACCGCCATCCAGCAGGGCATCATCGATGTCTCCAACTAGCGCGATCCCGCCGTTCCACCCGTAATTTCTCGCGTCAGCGAGGCAAGCCGTAATTTTCTACCAATCCTGGATACGCTATCTGGTCCATCTGAACCAATAACTTGGTCCATCTTACTCATGCGCGAGGTTGCCTCAGGGTTATAGCCTCACCAACGTCGAAGCAGGCTTAGGCAGACCCCACCAGTCTGTGTGCCCTCCCCAGAGGGGTCTTTCTGACTCCCCTGCTTTTTCAAATGATCCCGCGAGCATTAACCTAGGGCTGGCACGATGACGCTGTTGAGAACCGCATCCATCGCTCTGCTCGTTGCCTTTTCCCTTCTTGCCCCGTTTGGTGCGCAATGCCAGGCCGGCAGTGATACCTTCACGAACCCATTGCTGCCGAGCGGCGCGGACCCGTGGGTGATTGCGTGGAAGGGCTACTACTACTACATGAACACGACCGGGAAAAATCTGACGCTCTGGAAGACCAGGGATATTACCGATCTGAAAAATGCAGAAAAGAAGATTGTCTGGACACCACCGTCGTCCGGCGCTTACTCGCGCGAGATCTGGGCACCGGAACTCCATCGCCTCGACAACAAGTGGTACATCTACTTCGCCGCCGATGCCGGTTCGAACGAGTCACACCGCGTGTGGGTACTCGAGAATGGCGCTGCCGATCCGCTCGATGGAACGTGGGAGATGAAAGGGAAGCTGAGCACGCCGGAAGACCGCTGGGCAATCGACCCGTCCGTATTCGAAAACAAGGGCAAGGCATACGTTATCTGGTCAGGATGGGACGGACCGACGAACGGCGTTCAGAGGATCTTTATTGCGCAACTGAAGAATCCGTGGACGCTCGGCAGCAAGCCGGTTGTGATTTCGTCACCGGATTTGCCTTGGGAGAAGGTGGGAGATCTCACAGTGAAGAACCGGATTGAGGCGACTCCTCACGTTGATGTCAATGAAGGCCCGGAGATTCTCCAGCATGACAGTAAGATCATGCTCATCTATTCCGCCAGCGGCTGCTGGACGGACTACTATGAGCTCGGCATGTTAACGGCTTCTGCCGGCAGCAATCTTCTCGACCCTTCGTCGTGGAAGAAATCTTCAAAGCCGGTCTTCTGGCAATCGCCAGAAGCCTCGGTCTACGGGCCCGGTCACAATACGTTCTTCAAATCTCCCGATGGCAGAGAGGACTGGATTCTCTACCACGCCAACTCAGCGCCGGGCGAGGGCTGCGGAAGCTTCAGGTCACCTCGCGCTCAGCCTTTTAAGTGGAACGCTGACGGGACGCCCGACTTCGGCAGGCCGATCCCGCTGAGCCAGCCGATCCCTAAGCCTTCGATGTAGGCGCAAACGCAGCGGGAATCGTTATTGCGGCTCTTTTGACTTGGCGCCATACAACTTTTCGCTGGTCGCGAATTCGGCCTTCGCGCGATTGACCATCCCCGCAGTCCTGTAAGCCAGGCCCAGTTCGTAGTGCAGACGCGCTTCGTCGGGACTGAGCGTTGCGGCCTCTTCGAGTTCCGCAATTCCGGACTTGGTCGATCCAGTGACGCCGAGCGCACGGCCCAGCTTCTCGTGGCAGGCAACGCACTTCGGCGCAATCGCAACCGCCTGCTGCAGTATCGGCACTGCCTCCGCGGCACGGTCGTGATCCAGCAGGAAACCACCGTAGTTCAGGTAGGGCCACTCGTCGGTATGCGGAGTTTCTCGGGCCAGCGTCACAGCCATTGCAAATACCCGATCAGCGTCTGCCGGACGATTTTCGGCGTCGTAGGCGAGCGCGAGGTTCTCCGCGGCCTTGACGTTTTTCGCTTCGAGCGCGAGCACCTTTTGAAAGGCGCGCTCAGCGTCGCGGAAACTACTCTGCGTGTAATAACAACGGCCCAGACTGTACCATGCATCCGCGTTTCCCGGCTCGAACTCTACGGCCTTTTCAAGCCAGTGGACGGCGTCGGGATAATCATTGAGGAGCACATAATCAAGGCCCACGATTTTCAAGTCGTCGCCACGCGGCGTGGCAAGGCGCGCCGCTGCCGTGTACGTAGTGAGTGATTCGCGCGGCTTATTCTCTCGCTGCTGAACAAAGCCAAGCATGAAGAGCGCCTCGGGGGAGTTCGGATGAAGCTGTGAGTAACGGGTGAGAGCGGCGTCGGCTTCAGGGAAGCGTTCGAGATTGGCGAGAGCTTTGCCTTCGAAAAGCAGCGCATCGCTGCTGCTGGAATCGTGCTCGGCGGCGCGCGCCATCAGGGATGCGGCATCTTCCCAATGGTGAGCCGCGAACGCAGCCCTGCCCTGATCGTAAAGCGAGGTACTCTGCGCCCAGGTTGGCGGTTCCCACGCAAGTGCGAGCAGGCCAACAAAGATCAAGAGAGAGGCTTGCGTGGCCGCCCGGCCGTTACGTTCAACCAACATCGTTATTCAGTATAGGTCGGAGGCGGCGGAGGGTTGCTGGACGCAAAAGGCTGTTCGATCCAAACAGGATGAATGGCAGAGTAAAATTCCCAACAGCAATGACGTCTCATCCTATCGTGATTGTTTCGTGCCAAATGCGGTCTTCCTTGCAGGGAAGAGTCGTCAGCGACCTCAAGGGATTTACCGTTCTTCTCGCGCTGTTGATGACCCTTTCAAGCGCGCTGGCACTCGCGCAGCCAAGCTCCGCGCTGCAGCCGGACGGAACCACAATCCGCGGGACCGTCCGGGATTCGACCGGTGAGCCGGTTGGCGACGCCGTCGTTCGGCTTGAACAGAACGGTAGCTCCTCAGTTGTGGCCACAGACATTGAAGGTGTTTACGTGTTTCCTGCGATTCGAGCTGGGACCTATGTCATTAACGCTCAGAAGTCGGGACTGCGCAGCCGTGCTGTTACGGTTCCCGTTGTGAAGCAAGGGGATGAGTCTCACGTCGACCTGGTTCTCGAATCGCCGAACGATCAGAAAAGTCAGGCCGCGACTCCACAGACTTCCACCGAAACTATGACATTCGCAGACAAGCCGAATTTTACGGTCGCCGGCATCACCGATTGGACTGCCGTGGGTGGACATGGATCGGATGCCAGTCTTCGAACCAGTGAAGCACTTGCGCGCGACACCGCGACGCTGAAACCGAACGAAAAGGTGGCAGGAGTTTCGACATTAGCAGGCGGCGGTGCCGGCAGCGCAGCAGAGATCAGCTTGCGGGCCGCTGTCGCTCAGTCGCCAGGGAGTTTCGAAGCCAATCATCAGTTGGGTGAATTTTGTTTCCATAAGGGCAGTTATCGAGAGGCCATTCCGCCGCTCGAAGCTGCTTACCAGATCGATCCCGCGAATCATCGCAACGAATACGATCTTGCCTTGGCCTATAAAGAAGCGGGAGACTACGGCCGGGCTCGCGAACATATCCAGAAACTAATCGCCCAGGAAGATAGTGCCGATCTGCATGGGGTTCTAGGCGAACTCGACGAGGAAATCGGAGACTCGCTCGCAGCCGTGCGCGAGGACGAACAGGCCGCGCGCCTCGATCCGAGCGAGCAGAACTATTTCACATGGGGCTCAGAGCTCTTGTTGCATCGCGCGGTGTGGCCTGCGGCCGAGGTCTTCAGGAAGGGATCTGAAGCGTACCCGAAATCAGCCAGAATGCTGGCCGCGTTGGGCACGGCTCTTTTTGCCAGCGCAAATTACAGTGAGGCCGCGGCGCGGCTCTGCGAGGCTTCCGGCCTCAATCCGACAGATCCTGCCCCTTATATTTTCCTGGGTAAGATTGACATGGCCGCGCCGGACCCCCTGCCCTGTGTTGAATCGAAGCTGCTTCGCTACAGCCAGGAGCAGCCAGGAGATGCCCGGGCAACGTATTACTATGCGATGGCAATCTGGAAGCGCCTCAAAGCTTCAGAGAACACGCCGAATGTGGAGCGGGTGGAGAAGTTGCTTACACAAGCAGTCACGCTGGATCCAAAATATGATGCCGCCTATCTGCAGTTGGGAAATATCTGCTCTGACGAGCGAAACTTCGAGAGGGCGATTGGCTTTTACCTGAAGGCAATTGAAGCCAACCCGCAGTTGAGCGACGCGCATTACCGCCTGGGCGTGGCCTATGAACGAACCGGAGAATCAGCGAAAGCCAAGCAGGAATTCCAACTGCACGACGAAATCGAGAAGGCACAGGCGGCGGCTGTCGAACGCCAGCGGCAGGAGGTCAAGCAATTCCTGGTGGTCCTCCAAAGTCAGCCAGTTGTTCACTAATTCATTCAATAGTGTTAGCAATGGACCAAAGACAATCGATGGGAGGCTTCGGGATGCACAAACTTTTGGCTGTGGTACTTTTGCCAGTGATGACAATGTTTGCCAGCGATCTCCCGAGCAAAAAATATCTGAACCTCGCCATCATCAAGATCATGGTTGCGGCCACGGAAGCCAAAGCCAAAGAGCTCAACGTCTCGGTAACAATCTGTGTCGTGGACGAGAGCGGAAATCTTCTCTTTCTCGAGAAGGGCGAGACAGCTCCGCTCAATACAATTCAGTTCGCACAGAAGAAGGCGCGGCACGCTGCCTTCTACGGCAGCCCGTCAAAGGACGGGGCGGATACAGTGAAGAATGGCAACACCGCGGCCATGGCGTTCCCGGAATTCTTCCCCAACCAGGGAGGGCTGCCAATTCGTGTGGACGGGCAGTTGCTCGGCGGAATTTCGGCAAGTGGCGCGAAGTCCGAAATCGACGAACAGGTCGCGCAGGCAGGTATCGACGCCCTTCTGAAGAAGTAGAGCTACGTCGCTCGACGCTTGGCAGGTGCGACAATGCCTTAGCCTTCGCGGATGGTGAGTATCTGGTTCGCCTTCACATTCGTGAACCGCTCAATCTTCTGCGTGGTCGGCCACTTCACTTCAATCAAATCGACGCTCTCAGCCTTGCCGAGGCCGAAGTGGAGCCGAAGATCGCTTTGAGACATCACGCTCGTTCCACTGTGGACTTCGTCCATCTGCGCATGCTTGCCGGTTACCACCCGGGCGCGCGCTCCAATCGCAGTGCGGTTGCACTTAGTCCCGATGAGCTTCAGCTTGATCCAGTTCTGCTTGTTGCCGCCGTCATTGCGCAGGAGAGACGGCGGATCATTCATGTTCAAAACCAGAACATCCATGTTGCCGTTATTGTTGTAGTCTCCGAACGCCGCGCCCCGGCTCGAGAAGTGCTCGCTGATGCCCGGCCCCATCTCAACCGAGACGTCCTTGAAACGGCCATCGCCCATGTTCCTGTACACCAGCCGCGGATTCTTATATGTTTGCCCGAACTTGTAATTGTCGATCTCCGGATAAACATGGCCGTTGATCTGGATGATGTCCGGCCAGCCGTCATTGTCATAGTCAACGAAGCCGCATCCCCACGCCACGTAGTTGCTGTTTACGCCAATCCCGGACGCGAAAGTGACGTCGCTGAAGGTTCCATCGCCGTTGTTGTGGTACAGGTTGCAGGTGTCGTCGGCGAAGTTGGTCTTGAAGATGTCGAACCAGCCATCGCAGTCGTAGTCGGCTACCGCAACACCCATCCCAGCTTGTTCATGGCCGTTGTCGTTGTAGGCGCAGCCGGCCATCACTGCGATGTCGGTAAATGTCCCGTCGTGATTGTTCTTGAACAGGATGCTTGGCTCCGAGTCGACAGCTACATAAATGTCGGGCCAGCCGTCGTTGTCGAAGTCGTAGGAAACCGCGGTGATGGAATAGCGCGGACCGGGCTTTAGAATGCCAGATTTCTCCGAGACATCGGTGAAGGTGCCGTCTCCGTTGTTGTGGTAGAGGATGTTTGTATCGCCTGGAAGTCCGCGCGGGCCGCACATCGTTGGTATGCCTTTCCACTGGCAGAACTTTGTGTCGTTCGGAGGAGGAATCGTCTGCGGGTCGAGCTTTATGTAATTGCAGATGAACAGATCAAGATGGCCGTCCCGGTCGTAATCGAGAAAGGTACAGCCGGCGCCCCAGCGATACTGCTCCTGGTAAAGGCCTGCCTTCCGAGTGACATCGGTGAACGTCCCGTCTCCGTTGTTGTGGAAGAGGACGTTGTGGCCCCAGAAACAGCAGAAGAGATCATCCCAGCCGTCGTTGTTATAGTCGCCGACACAGACGCCTGTTTGCCATCCGGTACGTCCCAGTCCTGATTTTTCGGTGACGTCGGTGAACGTTCCGTCGCGGTTGTTTTTGTACAGGTGAGAAATCGGCGCCTTCCCTGCGGGCCAGTTAGCGTCGAGGCGATCGCCATTCGTGAGATAGATGTCCAGCCATCCATCGTTGTCATAGTCGAAGAAAGCGAGTCCGCTTCCCTTGGCCTCGATGATCGAGCGCTTGTGTTCAGTGCCGCCCCACACGTTGGGGATCGTGAGCCCGGCTTGCTGAGCGACGTCGACATACTGGACCGCGGACGCCGTAGTTGCGACGACCGCAGCTTCGACCAACGCCGGATTTCGCCACTTCCAGAGTGGCGTCGTCAGTGTCTCAAGCAAAGTACCGCTGAGCAGGAAAAGGGATGAGCCGAGGAAACGCCGCCGAGGCAAATTCATAGACATTGATTGGGGTTATTGAAACAGATATTCACCGTGATGGCACGAGAGGGAATTTGCGGGGGACAATTCCAGTTCCTTCTTTCACGGCGATGATCTTATCGATCGGAACATTGGTTAGCTTGTCCACACGGCCGGTGGGCCAAGTGATGACGAGTGAGTCGATTTTGTTCCGCTTGCCCAGGCCAAAATGAATGCGCGGATCGTTGGCAGACATGTAGCTCATTCCGCCCTTGGACTGCTCGACATGAGTAACGCCTTCTGAAGTGAGCCTTAACACCGAACCGATACCGTCGCGGTTCGACTGGGTGCCGATCAGCAGGACCTCGAGCCAGTGATTTGCGTTGCCTCCATCGTTGCGAAGGAGCTCGGGGTAATCGCCGCGAACATTGACTGCAATATCGATATCTCCGTCGTTGTCGAAGTCGGCCGTAGCCAGGCCGCGACCAGCTATGGGACGCATGAAGTCGACGCCGAGAGCCTCTGAGGTCTTTTCAAAATGTCCCTTCCCCAGGTTGCGGTACATCAGCAGCGGTTCTTTGTAGGAGACTTCGCTGTGGTAGAGGTTCACATTGTCCAGCATGGCTCCGTTGAGTTGCACGATATCCGGCCATCCATCGTTGTCGTAGTCGAGAAACTTGGCGGCCACTCCGCTCAGCAACACCGCCTTGTTACCGATTCCGCAGCCATAGGTGTCGTCAGTGAACGTTCCGTCCTGATTGTTGTGATAGAGGCGGTTCAGTTCGAAATCCAGATGGGTGATGTACACATCCATCCAGCCGTCGCCATCTAAATCTGCGGCGTCGATGCCCATGCCGGCCTCGTAGCGCCCATCCTCGCTCGCCGCCAGCCCGGAGAACAACGAGACATCCTTGAATGTCCCGTCGTGATTATTCAGGAACAGAAAATTCGGCCACGTATCATTGGCGATTGCAATGTCCGGCCAGCCGTCGTTGTTGAAGTCAGCCGTGACCACTCCCATGCCTTTCGATTCGGGCAGGCCCACGCCTGACTTGTCGCTCACATCGGTGAACGTGCCGTCATGATTGTTGTGATACAGCTTTGTCTTTTGCCCCCTGTAGTTGTTGGGATTGCAGTAAGAACGATAGCCGGGTGCGCGCTCACCGCACCAGAGATTGTTCTTCGGACTCCACTCGATGTAGTTCGTAACAACGAGATCGAGGTAGCCATCCTTGTCGTAGTCGAACCACGCCGCGCTGGTGGACCATCCACCCTCATCGGCGACTCCAGCCTTGGCAGTCACGTCGGTGAAGGTTCCATTGCCGTTGTTGTGATAGAGAATGGCGCGGCCGTAGCCGGTGACGTAGAGATCCGGATAGCCGTCGTTGTCGAAATCCCCCACCGCCACGCCCTGGCCGTAGTGCCCCTCGCCACCCACGCCGGCCTTTTCGGTTACATCGGTGAACGTGCCGTCTCCGTTGTTGTGATAAAGCGCCGACCGCAACGGGTGCGTGGGTTTGTAACCATCCGTTGGGCCGGACTGGACGAAGTAGAGATCCATCAGCCCGTCCTGATCGTAGTCAATCCAGCCCACGCCGGTTCCCATTGTTTCGAGGTAGTACTTCTGATCGGTCTGCGTCGAGTCCTGTTGGAAGGTAATTCCGGCGGACTTGCGAATGTCGGTGTAATGCACCGGAATGGGAGCTTCGTCCTGCTTGGTTGGCTGCTGAGCATAGGGCGCGGAATAAACGAGAAATGGCAACAGCCCGGCAGCGATGCCGCGCCAGATTTTTGCAGCGAAACTCGTCATGGTCTCAGAGAGTCCGATCCGCGAGAGCAAGCGCCACTTGCAGCAATTGCTTTCGGCTGGCCATCGACATGGGTTGATTGCCGAAGCACAGCCGAGGTCGTGGAAAATTGATGAGCCTTATTCGCTTCTGAGGAAGTGTGCGACTGCTGTGCCGCGAGCATCTGCAGCGAAGAAACGAATAAGCAGGCGAAGCCAACCAGGCGCGCCCCAGTCGCAATCGGTCGGGCAATCGTGATTCTGGCTGTCTGCCGCTCTGATCTGCGACCTACCATCCATCCACACCGTAGCCGATTGCCCATCAAGGCAGCGATTTTAGCATTTCGAGAGCTTGCTGCGCCCCGCGATTCTCGGGCTGAATGCGTAGTAGTTCGCCCAGCACCTCTCTGGCTTTCTCCGTGTCGTGCTGTATCACGTAAACACGCGCGAGGTTCAAGTAAGACTGATCGAAGTTTGGAGCGATGCGAATGCAAGTGTTAAATTGCTCCTCTGCCTTGGGGTAATTCCTGCTGCGAACGAAGAGAACGCCAAGGTTGTTCAGGGCTTCCGGATAATCCGGACGAAGTTCGATCGCCTTTTCCAGGGAGTCTGCCGCTTCTTGCATCTGGCCCTGCTGGGCGTAGAACATCCCCATGCTGTAGTTGGCTTCGGGATCGTCGGGTTGAATCTCCAGCGCCCGCTTCAGGTACATCTGCGCCTGATCGAACCTGCCTCCCCGTCGATAAAGGTTGCCCAGGTTGAGCAGCGCTATGCCAAAATCCGGCCTTTGCCGCAGTGACTCTTGAAAGTTGCGGATGGCCTCCTCGGCTTGGCCCTGCGCTGCGGCGATCATGCCGAGGTTGTTCCACGCTTCCGGATACTCGGGACGCAGTTTCACCGTTTGCTCGAGATACTGGCGCGCCTGCTGAAGGTCGTTCCTGCGCAGGTTGAGAGTGCCCAGGTTGTAGTGGGCTTCTGCATCATTCGGCTTCTCGGCGACCACCTGCTGAAATGACTCTGCGGCTGCGTCGAAGTATCCATGCTGGAAAAGCGCCACACCGTAAGTGAAGTCATTGCGTTGAAATGCGTCCTGATAGAGCACTCCGCCTTGCGGAAGCGCCTTGTGCATACGCTCTGCCGGGCCGGTAGGCATGGACTTCACGTCATCCAACACGTGCCGTGGATCGATCGGACCCTGGTAAAGCTTTACGATCATGCCGAATCCATCGAGCAAAAAGGAGGCCGGAATGGGGAGGTTTCGGCGGCGATCGAAGAGATAGCGGTAGATGATGTTGTAGATCCCAGCGACTTCAGTCGTCGCAAAGAGAATGAGGAAAGATAGTGCAAGTTGGGCCGCGACCGACCTTGCCGCTGACACATCAGCCGGGTCATCGACGTTGATGGCGATGACGTTCACCTCGTTTGCGCTAAATGCCGACCGGTGTTGCTGGAGCCTCATTAACTCATCCCGCGAAGCCGGAGCCCTGGTCGCCCAGAAGTGCAAAAGGGCAAAGTTGCCTCGGAACGATCGAAGCTCGCGTATATCCCCTTTGAGATTGGGCAGAGAAAATTCCGGCGCCTTCAACGGCTCGACGAGCCACGTATCTACCGTCGAAGCGATCGGTTCCGGCGCCTGCGGCGGTCCTGGCCGCATGTAAGAAGCGGGCGGAGCAGGGAACGGCTTGGCGGTAAAAGCTGCTGAGCCCTCTTCAATCTCAATGCGGTGATTGACCGGTAGTCCTTCGACTTGCTGAGACAACCCATTCGGCCATCGGATCGTCGCCCGTAGCGGGCCTTCCTGCTTTCCGACCCCAAAGAAGATTTCCTTCGAGTGTTGCGCAAGAAACCCGGACCCGGCCTGGAGATATTTCGTCTGGCGGAGCGCCTCAGACTCCAGAGTGACGGCGGTCCCTATGGCGTCGCGATTGCTCTTTTTTCCGCGAAGGCGGAACACGATTGAGTGGCCGATGTCTGGCATCGCATTTCGCAGGATTCGGACCTGTGGTGCGTTGCGGTTTTTTAGGATGATTTCCAGCCGTCCATCGTGGTCAATATCCGCGAGCGCAAACGAGCGGCTGTCTTCGAAGAAGTCCAGCCCGACCGCGCCCGATACCTCAGAGAATGTCCCGTCGCGGTTATTCGCAAACATCACATTTCTCTCGTAACCGTTCCAGGTGTTGTCGGAGCGAATCAACTCGTTGAGCGCATTCCATCCATGCTCGTAAGCCGGCGACGGTGTTGCATCATCAGGTGATTTGCCAACCACCTGCCGCCAGAAGAAACTGCCGAGGTCGTTTCGATCCGGACCAGAGATATATCCGTTGACGACATAGAGGTCGGGATAGCCATCGTGGTCGAAGTCGAAGAAATCCGAGCACCACGACCAGCGTCCCATCTCAACGCCAGCCTTATCGCTGACGTTCTGAAATTTGCCGTCGCCCTGGTTGTGATACAGCGAATTGCCTCGCGCATGACGCCGGTATAGAGTGCGGATATCTTCCGGCGCGCCCGGATGAAAAATTTTCTGCTGCGAAACCCTCTGCCCCGCAGCCGACCACATGTTAGCAGCGTAGATGTCCTGGTTCTCGTCGTTGTCGACATCGGACCACGCCGCGCTCATGCCTGCCCCGGCATCCTCGACGTGAGCGTCGACGGAGACATCGGTGAAGGTCCCGTCGCCGTTGTTGCGATACAGATTGCTCCGCCCGAAATCGTTCGCAACATAGAGATCGGGCGAGCCTTTGAAATTTGCTGCGCCCCACGCGCACGCAAAGCTGTAGCGATTGTTGTTCGCGTTCAGTCCCGTTGCGTCGGTGCGGTCCACAAAGGTGGCGTTGCCCTCGTTGTGCAGTAGAAAATTCGGCGGCCCGTTCCGCGCGTCGAAGTAAGGCACCGGATAGTGATACTGGTCCAGACCGAGGTAGTAGCTGTATAGACAAAAGTAAACATCGAGGCGGCCGTCGCGGTCATAATCCGCCACTGCCGCGTGCGTAAATGTACCTTGGGGAGTATTGGCAAACTTGAAGGCGTCGCGCTTCAGAGTGAAGGAGCCATTGCCCTGGTTCAGAAATAACAGCGGCCCGCTCCCACAAACCACCAGCAGATCCTGCAGTCCCTTGTTTTCGAAGTCCGCGAACAAAGCGCACGCAGTATTGTCGAGCACGCCAACGCCCGACTTCTCCGTCACGTCTTCAAAAGTTCCGTCTCCGCGGTTGCGATAAAGCCGGTTGGGAAGCCCCGCAGGCTGGCAGACATAAAGCTCATCAAAGCCGTCATTGTCGAAGTCTCCCGCGGCTACGCCGTTGTTACCATAAACGTCAATGCCACATGCGCCATCAAGAACCGTGCGCCAGTAGTCCGTCCCGCGAAGCAGTTGGCCTTTATAAGAGTCGTTGGCGCCAAGCGCCTCCGGAGTTACGTCGATGAAGCCCCGCGACTGTGCGACAGCACGAGTTTCCCCGTCGGCCTCCCATCTGCGAACCGTCCAGCCCTCTGGTGCGTTGCGCGACCAATCGGTGCGCCACTGTCCAACGCGCTCCTCACGGCGATGATCGTTGAAAGCAATAACCAGGTCATATCGGATACCCAGACGGACGGTCAGCGGGTCGTTCACGACTTCCTCGATGCTGACGATTTCGAATTCTGCCGTTTCCACTCGCGAGTTCGGATCCAGATACTCGCGAAACTCGCGGAGAAATCGTTCTCGTCCAGCAATCACCCCGGGGCCGAATTGCCTTTTCGCAATATCGATCCCTTCGTTCGCGCGAACGGTGCGCTCCTTCGCGGTGCTGAAGGAGAAGGCGGCGATCGACGGGTCGAGAAATCCTGCCAGCACGGACTGATCCCGTGCCGACGACCTCAGTGACTCGCTCCACCTCCGGAGAATTATTTCGATTTCGGCGGCGTACTTCTCCGTCACAAACTCGTCAGAGCCGGGAGCGACGCGGCGGAGTACATCTTCCAGAGGCGACCTAGCTGGATAGCTCGGTTTCAATCGAAAATCCGCCAGAGCCAATGGTGGAGGCGGGAATGTTGCGAAGGGGAATCCGAACCGAAGTCCGGAAAAAGCTGCGGGATGGAGCACCACAGGCGCTACCCCCATCCTCTTGAGGAACGTCCGGCGGGATAGGAGGTGATCAGGGGTTTTGCGTCGCGACATCCTCAGGAATTCCGGTGGTAACCCGCCAGGGATTAGGACCCGGCATGAGCATCGTAGCATCATCGCAAATGCGATCCCGAATTTCACCGCCAGGAGCGAAAAACCGGTACCCGGGACTAGCCGGAATGCCGCACGCAAATCGCCTCAACCTTTTGATTGAGGAGGGTTTCCACTTTTTGTTTGACAAAGGGTATTTGCGGGTACTACGATTCCGCCCCAGTTGAATGTAACCGGTTACTTAGCCCGGTAAATGTTACTCCACTGCGTACCCATGGGCGCAGGAAAGCGGAGGTTTTGGGATGGCCAATCAAAGGAATTTCGCCCTCAGTGCGCGTGTGGTTTTCGGCTGCGCAGCCCTTGCATGCTTATGCTTTTTACTTCTCCAGGCGCCGTGCGCCTTGGCCCAAGTCGATCAGGGATCTATCACCGGAGTTGTTTCGGATCAAAGCGGCGCGGTGGTTTCCAATGCGAAGGTGACGTTGCTGAACACTGACCAGGGCTTAACCTTGGAGACGACTGCCGACAACTCAGGCGTATACACCTTCTCGCCGGTCAGAATCGGGCATTACTCCATTACGGTCACGGCTCCCGGATTCTCGACGACGACCCAACAGAATCTGATCGTGAATGTGAGCCAGAACCTGCGTGTCAATATTGAACTCAAGCCAGGTTCTGCAACTCAAACCGTCGAGGTGACCGCCGCGCCCCCACAGTTACAGACCGAGGACGCCTCGACTGGCCAGGTGGTCAATGAGCAGAGCGTGAATAATCTGCCTTTGAATGGCCGTAACTTTACCTTCCTGGCGCAGATCTCTGCTGGTGTGAACACTCCGCAGGCCGACACGCGCGGCAATGCCGCCAACGGTGCTTTCTCTGCCAACGGGCTTCGCCCATCGCAGAACAACTATTTGCTCGACGGCATCGACAACAATTCCGACAACGTCGACTTCCTCAACGGGACCAACTTTGTCGTCCTTCCTCCGCCGGACGCGATCTCGGAGTTCAAGGTTCAGACTTCCGACTACAGCGCCGAGCTGGGTCGCGCCGCGGGTGCGGTTCTCAACGCTACGGTCAAGTCGGGCACGAACAGCCTTCATGGCGCGGCCTGGGAGTTCTTCCGCAACGACGTGCTCGATGCCGCCGACTTTTTTGAAAATAACAATGGCGTCCCAAAAGGAGAGCTTCGCTGGAACCAGTTCGGCGCCTCCATCGGCGGCCCGATCATCAAGAACAAGATCTTCTTCTTTGGCGATTACCAGGGTTTCCGTCACGTGCAGGGCAATACGCAGTCTGGAATCAGCGTGCCGACCGTATTGCAGCGCAACAGCGGTTATTCGAATCTCTCTGAACTGATCACCGCCAATGCTTCGAGTGCGGCGCGCACCGATGCCCTGGGACGGTCGATCCCGGTTGGCACGGTCCTGGATCCCGCCACCACGCGGGCAGTTCCCGGTGGCTATGTTCGCGACCCGTTCACCAGCACCTGCCCAGCTTCAACCACGGTCTATTCCCTCGCGAACTGTCCCGACCTGAATCAAATCCCTGGCACCCGGATCGACCCCAACGCGGTCGCCCTGCTGAATCTCTATCCGCTGCCGACCAGTGGTGGAGTCAGTTCAAATTTTGCAGACAGTCCCAAGTTGACCCAATTCAACAACCAGTTTGACGTCCGGGCTGATTTCGACATGACGGAGAAAGATCAGGTGTTCGCGCGCGTCAGCTATTGGGACAACCCGCAAGATATTCCTGGGCCCTTCGGGGGCATAGCGGATGGCGGCGGCTTCCAGGAGGGTATCCAGACTGCGAAATCTTTCCAGGGCGTGGCAGCCTATACGCACGTGTTCTCGCCGAGCACAGTGAACGTAGCACGCATCGGGTGGGACCACCTGCACACCTCGCGATTCGGCCCGGTGGGCACCCAGCTTGGCATCCCTGAGCAGTTCGGAATTGCAGGAATCCCGCAGGTGAATGAGAACGGCGGCCTTCCCGGCTTCACATTCGGCGGGCTGTCCAACTTGGGTAGCAACAACTTCCTGCCTTCGGACGAAACCACGCAGACCACCCAGGTTACGGATGACTTTTCGAAGGTTTACCAGGCCCACAGCTTCAAGACGGGCATTGAATACCAGCACGTAAAGTTCAATACGCTGCAGCCGGCCTACTCGCATGGCCAGATCGATTTCAACGGAAGCTTTACAGATGTGCCGGGCCTCAACAGCAGCACCACGGGTATTGCGCAGTTTATTCTGCCGCCGATTGCCCCTCAGAACGGCGGTACGATCCTTTCAGGAGGCTCCGATCAGGTGCAGGCCTCCAATATCAGCAAGACCTACGATGAGCGAGCCTACTTCGCGGCTTACTTCCAGGACGACTGGAAAATAAATCCCAAGCTCACCCTCAACCTTGGATTGCGCTACGACTACTTTGGCCCGATCAACGAAACAAATGGAGGCCAGGCCAACTTCGCGCCCAGCGGCCCCCCGAATGGCTCCGGCACGTTCATCATCCCTGCGAGCGGTAAGGACAACAGACAGTTATCTACGAGTTTCATTAATCAGCTGGCCACGGACAATATTATTCTTGATTCGACCAACAGGTACGGCCAGGGATTACTCAAGGCACCAAAGAATAACTTTGCGCCCAGGGCCGGCTTTGCGTATCAGGCAGCTCCAAAACTTGTCGTGCGCGGCGGTATCGGCCTCTTCTGGAATGCCTTTGAGAATCAGGGATACGGGCCCAACATTGGTGAGAATTATCCCTTTGTATACAACTTCAACTATACTGCCCGTGTTCCTACGAACGCCCCGACAGGTTTGAGCACAGTCGCACCTGTAAGCTACAACACCCCCTACGCCGGGTGCCCCACGGCTGGTTATGGCGGAACCGCGACCTTCGAATCAGGCTTCTCCTGCCTTTCGTTTACACCTCTTGAAGTGAACGCATCTGGCCTGGGACTTCAGGGATTACAGTTCAAGTTCGTAACGCCCAGTACCGTTGCCGCCAACCTCTCTCTGCAGTATGCGATCACTCACACAATGTCCGCGCAGATCGCTTATGTCCTCACCAAGGCCGACAATCTTCAGGACAATACCAACGCCCAGTTTGTGACTAAGCTGCAGGCCTACAATGGAAGCACCACAGCAGGTGGGGTCGGTGGCGGCACCCTGGGTACACTTCCGTTTCCGGATTTCTCGACTGGTTCCCTCGGGCAAATGATCGGAGCCAGCGTCTACAACGGCTTGCAAACCAAGATTGAACAGCAGTTCTCCAACGGGCTGAATTTCCTCGTTACCTACACATTTTCGAAGACCTTTAGCGATGCTGGCGACCTGCTCAATGGCGGCAGTGCGAGTACCAACCGCAACCCAGGCTTGCCGGGCTTTGGTCTCCGCGGAGATTGGGGACTGGCAAATTTCAACATCACCAACGTCTTCCACTTCAGCGGCGGGTACGAGCTGCCGTTCGGTAAAGATAAGCATTTTTTGCATGATGCAAACAAGCTAACCAATGCGATCGTTGGAGGGTGGAGCGCCAACTGGATCGTCACCCTGCAGGGTGGCCAGCCTATGACTCTCAGTTGCCCAACCAGCACAACAGCCGGATCGGGCTGCTACGATGTGAGTGTTCCTGGCGAGAGCCAGAAGCTCGGAATCAAAATCAGGCCGAATGCAAACGGACATTTGACACCGTTCTGGTTCGGGAACCCCGCCGCCTTCCAACAGCCTTGCCAGCTGGTCGCAAGCGCGGCGGGCGGCGTCGTACCGCTTCCGGGTTCTCCCGCCGGGTGCGTTCCACTGACGGGATTCGCAGCTTTGGGTAACCGTCCGACGACCGTGAACGAGGGCCCGGGCTATCATCGTTGGGACTTCTCCGCATTCAAGAACATACCGATCACCGAGCGCTTCAGGATGGAGTTCCGGGCGGAGTTTTTCAACATCGTCAACCATCCGAATTTCAATGCTCCTAACTTCGGCGGCAACGGCGTTACCGCAATTCCGAACTCCGGGAATTTCAACAACTCCAACTTCGGTGCAATTGGATCTACCCGCGATGCTCCCGACGCTCCGAGACAGATTCAATTTGCCCTGAAACTGTACTACTAGTTGCAACATACACACCCCGGAACACGAGGCCTGACTGGCGTCATTCCGGGGTGTTCTTCCATGCAGAGCCGTGCTTGCGCAGTGGTAACATGGGAGGGCGGTGAGCACCAAGCTTAGGTCGCGGTTAGTGTTTCTTTGTTCCCTTCTGGTCTGCGCGACGTTTGCGATCGCCGACGATGGCCCGAATCAAAATCTGGAGCGCCGCTTTCAGCTCGCCCTGGCTCAGTACAACGCAGGGCGGTTCGCCGAGGCGTCTTCACAACTAGAGAGCCTTCTGCCCAGCGTTCCCAACAGCTTCGAAGTCCAGGAACTGCTGGGACTCGCCTACGCTGCCCAGTCATTGGACGCTAAGGCTTCCCCGCACCTTGAAATAGCCGTGCGTTTAAAGCCGGATTCGGCAGAGGCCAGAACAAATCTGGCGGCGAACCTCTCGCGTCTGGGAAGGCTTGACCTGGCTGGCGAGCAGTTTCGCAAGGCGCTGGAACTGGAACCGAAGAACTACGAAGCCAACCACAATTTAGGCGAGTACTACATTCAATCCGAAAAGATTGCCGATGCGACTCCCTATCTTGAGGCAGCCCAGAAAATCAATCCTTCTGCTTATGACAACGGCTATGATCTGGCGATGTCGTACTTCCTCACCGGCAAGTTTGATCAGGCGCAGGAGGTCGTCGAAGGCCTCCTGCAACAGAAGGACTCTGCGGAGTTGCACGATCTGCTCGGCCAGATCGACGAAAAAGACGGTAAGTATGTCGAATCGGTCAATGAGCTGCAGACCGCTGCCCACATGGACCCCAGCGAAGACAACCTCTTTCACTGGGGAAGCGAGCTCCTTCTGCACCGCACGTACGAACCGGCGATCGATGTCTTTCAGCGTGCAGTCGAGCTATACCCGAATTCGCCCCGCCTGCGCATCGGGCTTGGCATGTCGCTTTACTCGCGCGGTAAATATGATGAAGCGGTCAAATCGCTGCTGGCGGCCACCGATCTAGACCCCTCGGATCCTCGCTGCTTTTACTTTCTCTCGAAGGCCTACGACAGCTCGCCGAATCAGGCTGACGACGTCATTCAGAGATTCCGGCGTTATTCCGAGCTCCAGCCGAACAATGCGCAGGCCGTCTATTATTACGCGATGAGCCTCTGGAAGGGGAAGCGCACTGAAGACCCGAGCCTGAATCTGCAGCAGATCAAGACCCTTCTTCAAAAGTCGATCTCGCTTGATCCGAAACTCGCCGACGCCCACCTGCAGCTCGGCAATCTCTATTCTGATCAGCACGACTATGCCGTGGCGATTCCGGAGTATGTTCGCGTCCTCGAGCTGAATCCGAATCTCTCGGACGCTCATTACCGCCTCGGCCAGGACTATGTTCACACGGGACAGAAGGATCGCGCCCAGCAGGAGTTCGAGGTCTATCAGCGTCTCCGAGCGCAGCACCTGGCGGAGCAAGACAAAGAAAGAGCGGAGGTACAGCAGTTCGTTTACACAGCGAAAGCCGCTCCTTCCGCGAAACCTTGAATCGAGTGGCGTGAAATAAATGTCGGTGAATCGGTCATCATTTCGTGGGTCGGCGGGCTTTCGAGGACTTGAGCCTCGAGAGATCGCCCCATTTCTCGCCTGTTCGCGCCGCGATTTCCTGCGCAGTACTGCGGGGCTGGCGCTGGGCTCCACTTTGATGAGAAGCAGTCCCTTCGCTTTTGGAGCATCGCCTAAGAAGCGCAAGGTCATCGTCGTGACTTTCGGTGGGGGCGCACGTGACCAGGAAACCTTCGCGCTCGAAGGACAGGACAACATCCCCAACATGCTTCGCGAGCTGGCTCCCCAGTCCAGCTTTTTCACCCAGGTCGTGAATCACGGCATTCTCGGACACTACGTCGCGACGGCCAGTCTGGCCACAGGAGTCTACGAGACCCTGAACAACTTTTCCGCCGTCCCGCCCGACCATCCCACAGTATTCGAATACTTCCGCAAGGATCTGCGGCGTCCCCTCTCTGATGCGTGGGTCGTTGCGCCCAGCAACGGCTTCAACCGGATCGGCGAAAGCGATTACCGCTCCTACGGCCCGGGCTGGGGAGCGCGGGTGATTCTCCCTAAGCATCTGCTGACCGCGGCAATGTCCGGTAGCACTACCGACTACGAACACCTGCTGCGGGATAACTACGAGACCCCGCTCTACGCGCCCCAGCTTGGGGGTAGCGAATTCGACCTCGAACAGCTCGAGATGATCCTGAAGCTTTCGGTCGATGACTTCAAGGCGCACGCGAAGACCCTGTCGAGTCCCGACGAGCTCTCGATGTATATCGTGCGTCAGCTCATGCGGCAGCAGGCGCCGAGCCTGCTCTGGATTACCATGCATGACATCGATGTCGCGCACGCCGGCGCGTACTCGCTCTACATTGAAGGAATCCGGCGCACCGATCGGCTTTGCGCCGAGCTTTGGAAGACGGTTCAAAGCGAGCCGGAATACGCCGGCAATACCACTCTCTTCGTTCTTCCCGATTTTGGCCGCGATTCGGATGAGGACTCCGGCGGCAACGGCTTCCAGCATCATCGCACAGGAGATGCGGCCTCGCGTACCACCTGGATGATGGCTTTGGGCGCTGGCGTTCGCGAGGGTGTAGTGTATGACCACCCCATGCAATCGACAGACCTGGTACCCACCCTGGGAGCGATCATGGGGTTCACGCCTTCCTTATCGCAAGGCCAGCCGATACAGAAACTGCTATAACTTGTATGCTTCCGCACGATCTCAAAGCCGAACAGTTCAGCGGGTACCCACCTGAGGCTTGCAAGCTTGCCGTCTCCAATATCGAAACGCTCCGCCAGCTCCCTCTCAGCTTCCTCCCCAACCTGCTGCGAGAGGTGATCGAGTACGACTTCAAATTTCCGGCCGAACGCGCGGAAGTCAGCAGGGAACTCGCACAGCTGAATTCTCTTTCGCCGGCACAACTGAAAGAGTGGTTTCAAAGCTTCTCTCAATTTCAGCTCTCGTCAAAGCTGGAGAGCTTTGACTGGGTGGGCCAGCCAGCTCAATTTGTCGAGCAGTTGTCGGCTCACCTTTGGTCGACTCATCAGCTCGATGCATTCCGTAAGGCGGCCATTGAATATGAGGACCGCCTGCGTTCCGCAACGCTTCCCCAACCGCCACCGGTGCGGAGGCTGGGAATCGCAGTCATTGGTCAGGGGGTCGCATCTTACGATGCTCCCCTCTTTCGCAATTTGCGAGAGCATGGCACCTACTTCTCGCAGGTCAAACCGAACGACGGCGTCGAGATTCTACTGAACGCGGTCGCCGCCCGCGCGAAAGCCTATCCAGTGCCCTACGGACACTGGTACATCGAGGGTGGACAGCAGGTCGACCACAGCCCGCTGCTGACCTGCGTGTCCTATCAGGCCCTGGAACCGGTGCGGACCGCGCTGCTCCGCAATATGCAGGCTGAAATCAGGCGCCCCGGAATGGGGCCCGAAGAGCTGCGCACCCATCTGGCGCGGTTGTCTCCCGCCGATCTCGGTATGGATAAATCCGGAGACTTCGTCCTCAATTATTTTCAGCTCAAGGTATTCACGGAGGGTTCCGGAACCCAGATCTTCAGCACCACTTTCGCACAATGGACAGCGCGGGAAGCCCTGCGCCGCGCCCAGCCGCTCACTATGTTGGTGCGTTTCGGCCCGCGGCAGCGCCAGCGGCCCATGAATGATCTGCTGGCGAACAACGTCACTCCTGAGCTCGACTCGCTCGGCTCGCTCATTGATGCCGATATGGGCGCCTACTATAACTGGATCAATCAACAGCGCTTGCCAATGGCGGAGCAGTCTTCTTTCCTGGTGTGGTTTGAAGGCCACAATCAGGCTCTTGCCATCGGGCCTTCCCTGGCGCGCGGGACCGCCTCAAACTCGGCAGCTGATCTTGGACAGTTGTTATCCTGGGCCGCCGGCTGAGCTGGGATCAACTGGCCACGTTTGTGGGATCCTCCATCTCCGAGAGTATTCTCTGGAAGATCAAGGACAATTCCTTACTTTCCTCAGCCAGACGGGCGTAGTGACGTTTGACCCTGGCGTTCAGCTCATCCCGACCCTTTCGACCGTCGATGAAAACGGGCCCCTTTAACCTCTCGTTGGCGTATTCATGGACAAGAGTATTCAGGCGGACCTGCTCCTTCCAATCTCTGATCTCTTCCTCTGTCGGTTCCACTTGATCTCCGTTCTGTCAAGTTACATGCACCGGCGCAGCCCGCGTCATGCGCGATTTCGCGCTGGATTCGGCGGCACAGACTTAGTTGCTCTCAAGTCTTGCCTGGCAACACTTCGGCTGTAAGAGCGGTCAAATCTAAGGAAGATAAAACAGAGTTGAGGATTATTCGGCCCAAGGCACTAAGTGTAGTTTTTGTTCTTAGCCTTCGGAAGCAACAAGGTGAGGAAAATCTGGCGGTGGACAGAGTCCAGAGCGAACCGTTCTCCGCCCAATTTCCCTGCTAACAGCGAAATATACAGGGAAAAATTGGCAGATGCATCAAAAGTTTCGGCAAGAGAAGGCGTATATCTTGCTGAACGGGGGATATTTATGCGACCTGTGGGAAATCAGCTGCTACACCGAGCAGGGAATTATTTTCTCTGCATCAGCGAATTTGTTTTCGGCGCATCAGGGAATTGCCGTTTTCCCTGATCTGCCGGTTGGTTCCGAGGTACGAAGCACCAGCCAGTCGTTGGAGGAGATAGCCAACGTAATACGACAATTGTGAATCCCTGCCAGGTTTGCTGGCGAACCATGTGATGGCACAACGGTCGATCCCGGCGCTCCCGAAACCTGTATTCGGAAAATGCCTACCAAGGCAGCGTTATTAATTAGGACGAGGGCGCAGCGCATTCCATTCAGGCTAGGAGATCGCTACTCCAACAGAGGCCGGATACAT
>Ga0206838_10099_pt1 | contig 27891 bp, 24 predicted proteins | sample Alteio_BWOrgCont_26_FD_152879 | JGI IMG/M metagenome (GOLD analysis project Ga0206838, IMG submission 152879) | Enriched cells from forest soil in Barre Woods Harvard Forest LTER site, Petersham, Massachusetts, United States -... | ecosystem: Environmental > Terrestrial > Soil > Temperate forest >...
GGCACGGAACAGGATGTGCCGGCGGCCAAGGTCAAAAATATTTTTGAATTGTTGTTTCCCGACCCGATTTTGACGCCGGACTTGCTGGCGCTGGCGAAATGGATGGCGGCTTATTATCTCGCGAACATCGAAACCGTTTTCGAGACAATGATCCCGGTGCCGGTGCGCGCAGGGATGGCGATGAAGATGGAGCGCTTGCTGAAGGTGGGGCGAATCGCGTTGACGGAAGAAGAACTCACCGGGCTGGAACGCCGGGCGAAGAAACAGGCGGCGGTGTACAAATTTTTGCGCCAACAAACGAAGCCCATCGCGCGCGGGCTGGTGATGTCGCGGTTGAAAATTTCTCCGGCGACGGTGGACACGATGGTGGAAAAGGGCATGGTTGAGGAAACGCGCCAGGAAAATCCGCGGGTGGCGTATGCGGATGAATTTTCGGATGGGGAAACGGCGGCCGCGAGTGCGGTGGGGGCGTTTGAAATTAATAAGGACCAAAGCGCCGCTATTGAAGATATTGGGGCGAGTCTGACCGCCGGAAAATTTCAAACGCATTTGCTGCATGGCGTGACGGGGTCGGGCAAGACGGAAGTGTACCTGCGCTCGATTCGCGCGGTGCTGGCGGCGGGTGGGGGCGTCATTTATTTAGTGCCCGAGGTGGCGTTGACGCCGCAGACGGTGGGGCGGTTGCGCTCGGCGCTGGCCGATAGTGGCACGCAGGTCGTGGTGTGGCACAGTCATTTGTCGGCGGGGGAACGGTTTGATTCCTGGATGGCAGTGGCGCGGGGTGAGGCGAGGGTGGTGGTGGGCGCGCGCTCGGCGGTGTTTGCGCCGGTGGCGAATTTGCGGCTCGTCGTCGTCGATGAGGAACACGAGCCCGCGTACAAGCAGGAGGAATCACCGCGCTACCATGGGCGCGATGCGGCGGTGTATCGCGCGAAGCTCGCGCAGGCGGTGTGTGTGCTCGGTTCGGCTACGCCGTCGCTGGAGTCGCTGCTCAACGCAAAGCAGGGAAAGTATAAACTCAATCGTTTGCCGGAGCGCGTGGATGGCCGCGGGATGCCGGTGATGCGGCTCGTCGATTTGCGCCATCAGAGCACCAAGGGCCACGGCCCGGCGGTAATTTCGCGCGAACTGGCCGAGGCCATGCGCGAGCGTTTCGAGAAAAAGGAGCAGAGTATTTTATTTTTGAACCGGCGCGGATTTTCGGCGAGCTTGCAATGCCCGACGTGCGGATTTGTGGCGAATTGCAAGAATTGCAGCGTGACGCTGACCTATCACCGCACGGACGAGCGCCTGCGCTGCCATTGGTGTGGTTACCAGGAGCCTGCGCCGCGCCGTTGCCCGCAATGCCAGGCGGAGGATATTCGCTGGAAAGGTTTTGGCACGCAGCGCGTGGAGGACTCCGCCCACCGCGTGCTGCCACGCGCAAAGATTGTGCGGCTGGACGCCGATACGATGGAAAAGCGCACGCTATTCCGCCAAATCCTCGGCGATTTCCGCAAAGGGAAAATCGACGTGCTGGTGGGCACGCAGATGATTGCGAAGGGTCTGGATTTTCCCAACGTCACGCTAGTGGGACTTATCAATGCGGATTTGTCGCTGCATCAGGCGGACTTTCGCGCGCATGAGCGGACGTTTCAGCTCTTGGTGCAGGTGTCGGGCAGGGCTGGGCGCGGAGATAAGGCAGGTGAAGTATTCGTGCAGACTTACACGCCCGGCTCGCCGAGTATTCAGTTTGCGAAGCGGGCGGATTTCGACGGGTTTCTCGATGCGGAACTCGAGCAGCGGCGCGAATTTCATTATCCCCCGGTGCGGCGGCTCATCCGCCATCTCTTTCGCGGGCACAACGCGGAGAAAGTGAAGTTTTACGCCGAGCAGTGGGCGAAGCGCGCGGAGATATTATTAAAAGACGCCGCCGAGTTGCGCGGGCCCGCGCCGCCGCCGCTGGAGAAAATCAAAACCTACCATCGCTACCAATTATGGTATTTTGTGGACAGCATCACCCGCATCGCGCCGCTCCTGCGCCAACTGCGCGAAGAGTTTCCCTTGGATAAGGAAGTGCTGGAGACAATTGATGTGGACCCGGTGGATTTGAGTTAGGTTACTCGTTACGACCATTTTTCTTGCGATGTAATTTCTTAGTATTAAATAGACGTTATGTATAGCGCATCCCTATCGGATTTCGAAGGAGTCCTTAGCAAGCACATAGATAAAGATTTTAAGATTTTCCCTGCAGGAAATGATGCCCCAAAGGAACAGACCTTTAGCGAATTTGAAGATCAAATAGGATTTCCACTTCCTGATGACTTCCGTATGTTTTCCTGCTCTTGGCTGGGCGGAGTATATATCGAAGTGAAAGAAGAAGTATGGCCTCGGCACAAAGAATACGCCGTTGGACCATATTGGTCTTTTCTCTATGGAATGTTCGTATATGCCTTAAGTCCCAAAGCGCCTGATTGGATGAGTATTGAGGGTAAGATACCATGGTTTCGTGAGCATACCGGAACTAATTATGTTCCCTTTCTCAAACTCATCGGCGTTGCAGACATCTATTGCTTTGATGAAGCTGGCGATGTGCGTCGCTGGGATCACGAAACTGGAGAGGCACCACTGCAAAACAAAACCTTCTTCGAGGTATTTTCGTATGAAGTCGCGGAGTTGAAAGGCCGCAAAGAACAGAAAAAAGCTTTGTTAAAATCCAAGCACGACTCGAAATAGCGGTGTTTCAAATCCCATCCCCGTGGTTGACGAATTCCTCGAGGTTGTCGAGGTTATGGCTCATGGCGCGGGCGGGTTCGGCCTCGGCGGCGCGACCGACAATCTTGGCGGGGACGCCGGCCACGGTGGCGTGCGCGGGGACATCGTGCAGCACGACGGAATTGGCGCCGACCTTGGCGCCCTGGCCGATGACGATATTGCCCAAAATTTTCGCGCCCGCGCCAATGAGCACACCGGAGCGGATTTTTGGGTGCCGGTCGCCACATTCCTTGCCCGTGCCGCCGAGGGTGACGCCGTGCAGGATGGATACGTTGTCGGCGATGACGGAGGTTTCTCCCGCGACGAAGCCGGTGGCGTGGTCGAGCAAAATGCCCGCGCCGATGCGCGCGGCGGGGTGGATGTCCACCGCGAAAACTTCCGAGATGAGGCTTTGCAGGTAGAGGGCGAGGTCCACGCGCCCGGTGTTCCACAAATGGTGGGCGAAACGGTAGCACGTCAGTGCATGAAAGCCCTTGAAATAGAGGATGGGGGTGAGTAGGTCGCGGCAGGCGGGGTCGCGCTCGCGGATGGCGAGGATGTCGGCCTGCACTTGCAGGATGATGTTGGGGTCTTGGGCGAAGGCATGGCTGAATACTTCCATGAGCTGGCTCTCGGGCGTGGAATGGTAGGTGAGTTTGCGAGTCAGGCGCACGCTCAGGGCTTCCTCCAGTGAGGACCGGCTTAAAAAAACATCCTTAATCAGCGGCGCCAGGGCAGGCTCGCGCTGAGCGACGGCCTCGGCATCGGCGCGGATTTTAAGCCAGAAAGGGTCGGGCTGGTTCATGGGCGCAAGAGGTCAAATATTGCAGACTGTCCACGAAAATGCCAGTGCGGAGTTTGGCGCGCAGGTGCTGGCGGTGTGGCGCTGTATGACCCATGACGAAGTTGCACAAACATCACGCTGGTGCGGGCGCAGTTGCGAGGAGAAAAATGGTTGTCAGGGGTCGGAAAGACGCCATTATTCGCAATCAGCCGCATTATGGTCCAGCCCGCGAAAAATTCAGTCTACAGGACATCATGCCGCCGGCGGGGCGGTTGTCTGGAGATTCTGGGGGTGATGTTTTTGGTGATTTTGCTGGTGGTTGGAATCACGGTATTCTTCACCGTTCGCTGGGTGCATAAGCAGGTGGAAACGTACACGGCGACGAGCCCGGTGGCGCTACCGCGATCGAACATGGACGATGCGGATTACGCCAACGTGGAGGAGCGGATAACTCAATTCACAAAGGCACTTAACCAAGGCCAGCCCACCGCTCCTCTGGTGTTAAATGAGCAGGAACTCAACGCCTTCATTGAGCGGACGCATCCCAATGATTTGGGCAAGGAAGTATATGTAGTCCTGGATGGCAACCAGGTGAAGGGCGAGGTGAGTTTCCCGCTCGACAACTTTAAAATGAGCTGGCTGAAGGGGCGCTATCTTAATGGGAATGTCACGCTGGATGTATCGCTCCAGAATCGCCTGCTGGTGGTTACCGCCCAGCAAATCGAGGTCAACGGGGTGCAAGTACCGGATAGTTATATGCAGGGATTTCGGACCAAGAATTTGGCGGAAAAAGCGACCGAGGATCCCAAGAATGCTGCGACTATTGCCAAATTTGACAGCATTCAGGTTCAGGATGGAAAACTGATCATTAAAGCAGAGGCGCAACCGGCGCCATGATCAGCAGGCATGGTTCAAGGAAACTTTGACAACCTCCACAAGTTATAGCTTGCTGAGAGGCAGCCACGTTACATCCAGACCGATCCATGAAAATGCAACTTCGAACTGCTTGCTTTGGCGGTAGATGTATCGTTAACCTCTGATGGTATTTTTTTTATGGATGCAAGTGTCTCAATGCCCAAAACTTCTGGCCCGACCACACCGCGGGGACGGAAGTGCGCCCAGGTCGGATTGGTTGTATTTTGCATTTATGTGGCGAGCTTGTACTTATTGGCGCTCGACCAGCAATTTCATTGGGGGTTGTTTCCAACGAAGGTGGACCGGCAATTGACTGCGGAAGTTCAGCAATTGGGTGATCCGTCGTTGACGGCGGATAAACGCCAGGCCGTGGTGGATGACATCGTCAGTTGGAATTCATTTTCGGTGCCGGTGCTCATCAAAGCGATTGAGAGCGGCCCGCCGAACGTGCGTGATCCCGCGGCGCAATGTCTCCAGCAACTGTCACTCAAGTTCTACAACGTGGACCTCGCTCCCATGGGAACCGACTCCGTAAAGCTGCATGCGTGGTGGGATAAAATGCAGGCGGATTGGGCCAAGCCCGAGAGCGAGCAGAAGTGAGGTTTGAACGAGCAGTCCGCAACTCCGCAGGAGCGACGCAGGGCAGGGGATTCGGCATTGACCCCGAGGGGTGGGGCATGGCATCGTAACCGTTCGTGCAAGAGCGCACAGCGCTTCCGTAGTTCAATGGATAGAACACTGGCCTCCGAAGCCGGTGATCTGGGTTCAAGTCCCAGCGGGAGCACCACTTAAGTCTCTAATGGTGAGAGGCTTATTTTTCAGCGAAGCTAAGTTGTCCAGTTTACGTGGCAACTCTAGCATGAAATACAATGCATTTGCCATTAGCCGGTTTGTAAATCAGAGCGGTCTCATATCTTGGCGGGTCGATGGTCGGGTTCACGGAATTCGCATCCGCAAGAACTTCAAAAGTCGCGAAGAAGCCGCCGCCGAAAGGGCCGCGTTGGAAATGAAAGCAATGCAGGCTGCCGGCGGTCTGCGTAATGCGACCACGTTTCTCACCGACGCGCAGTTGCGCGAGGCCGAGGCCACCTACCAGCGCCTTGCGGCCCAGCCGCAATCGCTGACGTGCTATCTCGACTATGCGCTCGCCAATTACCGCACGCCGCAACGGGAGGTGCCACTGGCCGACGCGGTGCCTGAATACCTAGCCAGCAAGCGCATAGCGTGCGAGCGAACGCTTCTGTCCAAACTCCACTTGAATTCGATCAGGTGGGAACTGGCGACGCTCCAGAAATGGTTTCCGGGCCAGACGCTCGCGAAATTCTCTGCCGCAGCGCTTCTCCCTTATTTGGAGCGGGGTTCGCCGTCGCTGAAGACTTACAACAATCGGCGCGGAATACTTTCGACTTTTTTCAAGTTTGCCTTTCAGAAGGAGTGGATTACCGCCAATCCGGTCGAAAAAACTCCCCATCATCGCATCAACCATCGGCGCGGTTCGGCCACAACGATCACGGCGGAACAGTCAGCAAGGCTCATGGCGTATTTGGAGACATACAGAGACGGCACGTTCGTGCCCTACTTTGCGCTCTGCCTCTTCGCGGGCATCCGGCCCCACGTGGAATGCGGAGAAATCACCAAGCTGCGGCCTGAGTGTGTTCGGCTCGATACCGGGGTCATTCATATCGAACCGGAAGTTTCCAAGGTGCGCATGAAACGGCACGTCACGATTCAGCCGAATCTCGCGGCGTGGTTGCGGGCTTATCCGCTGACCAAGTATCGGATTATTCCCCCCAATGTCGCCATAATGCGGCGCAGGGTCTTCAAGGCGTTCGGACTCACGCCGGATGTTCTGCGCCATACTTATATTTCAATGTTCGTGGCGAAGTTTCGCTCCATGGGTGAAGCCGCACTGCAAGCGGGCAACTCCGAGAGCATCATCCGCAAGCATTACCTCGACATTAAAAATCCGGCGGAAGCTGAGCAGTTTTTTAGCATTCTGCCGCAGGGCGGCGAAAAGACGATTGCCTTTCCGGTTGCAGTTTAACGCGGGTTTACCCGCTTATATGTGTGTATGAATACCGAAACACAACCTACATCCCCGGTTCTCACGAACCAACTCACCGATGTCGTGGGGCTTCGTCTCTGCGGCATCTTCCCCAAGGACAAGGAACCCTCCATCCGCACCCTGCGGGAGTGGACGAAACTTCGTCGCATTCCCTTCCATAAGGTCGGGCACTTCATCTATTACGATCCCGCCGAGGTTGCGGTGCATATCCGCACCAAACTGAAAGTCCCGGCGCGAGGCTAATGGGCCCCCCTGTTGTAAACGACGCCGCACTGGTTCCGCCAGTGCGGCGTTCTGTTTTTCGAGCAAGGAGAAAAGCGCAACGTAATGCGTATTTGAAATTCGCCCCGTCGTCCGCCTGCGGAGTGGCGGGCCTATTTTGCAAATGCGGATGGAGCTAAAATAGCAGCGTAACCCAATCCACCCATGAAAAATAACAACGATGATTCATTCTTCACTGAACCGAACAGTCCAGAGCAACAGGGCCGCGAGGTCGCCGTCGAGGCGATGTCGCAACTGCTGATCTGGGTTTCCAGCGCCCCGAGCCTCGAAGATCGCGGTCTGCGGGCGACTGTCGTGCTGTTCTGCGTGCGGCCTGATTTGATTGAGGGGGCGACCCTCGAACAAATCGGCCAATCGTCGGGACGGACCAAGCAACACATTCATAACCTCGTGCGGAGCTTTCGCCGAGCCACCGGACTCAAGCCATGAATGCACCTATAAACACTGCCGCCAGCGCGGAAAGTGAGATCAATCGGCTTCATGACGAAGCCTCGCGGCTTTCCACGGCATCCAAAGAGTCGCTACTTGGGGCGCTGGCGGCGGCTTGGCAGGCGGGCCGTCTCCTAATCGAGGAAAAAGAACGTGTGCGTCAAAAGATGGGACGGGGCGCGTGGCTGCTGTGGGTCGAGCAGCGTTTCCACGGCTCCATCCGCACCGCGCAGAATTACATGCGCCTAGCGCAAACGTTTCCCGACGTTTCGGTACTGCAAGGGCTGAGCCTGCGGCAGATATACTACCGGCTGCAAATTCCTACCGAGCCTAAATCCCGGCTGGAATCCGCGCGGGGGCAACCATTGCCTGCACGCATTCTCCTGGTGGGGAAGCTTCTGGAAGAAATTCGCCCCTGCCTGGATACCCACTACGCAACAACTGAACAATTGGACTCCTGCCGCCGCGACCTGCGGCCATTGTATGAACAGCTTCGGCGTCTTTTCGAGACTAAAAAAGCCGGAATCGTTCTGAAAAATGCCCGAATCATCCAAGACAAGGCCAGCCGTCGGTGGTAAACTAGCACTTGGTGAAACCTGTGGTGAATCGCTCGAAAGACGACGAATCGCTTTTGCGCCGATTGGCGGAAAACAGCGATGAGTCCGCCACGCTCGCCATGCTCATTCAGCTTTGCCAGGAATCGCCAGAACTGCGGCATTGGCTGTGGGAAGACTTTGTCCGGGAGGCCAAGGTGCGGGAGGATTTCGCCAAAATCGTGGGCGATCCTGCCGCGCCGCCCGTTGGCCGATTTATCGAACTGACGAATGACGGCCCAGTCTGGCTGGAAGAACGCCGCCGCTTGCGTGAGCAAATGCCCGCTGGCATCTACGGCGGCCTCAAGTGGGGTGAGGTCACGCGCCTAATCCGGCACTTCCAGGCGGGTACGATTGACCTCGGCGTTTTCCTGCTGGCCCAAACTTGGATAAAAGATGGAAAGCCTACACCCCTGTTGCGATGGGCCGGACTCGAATTTCTCGAACGAGTCCTGCCGTCAGGCCGTCGGCGTTTGCTCCGGCACATGGAATGCGCGCTGGCTTTTCTCAACGGTTTTGAGAATAAGGCCAATCGCCGCACCATGCTCGGCTATGCCGACCGCTGGAAAATGCACGTCCTGTTCTACGTGCTGGGGCATCCCGCCGCGTCGTATCGGACGCGCGACCTCTGCGCGCATGTTGCAACCCACGGTTTCAAAATAAGCGCCAAAGACATGCGGCGATTCTGCACCCGGCACGGCATCCGGCGCGACATGCGCGCCGGCCGCCCGCGCAAACAAACGGAAACACCCCCGCAAAGGCCCAATCCATCAAGTCTTCCGCCAAGCTCAAAAAGGGTGAAGGCGGCGGCCCGTGATTAACGAACCCACTATTCACCACCACAATCCATAACTGCGCCTTCTTCCGCCGCAGTCAAGGTGGAGAGCGGAGCGGACCTTGACGGCGGCGATATAATTGAAGGCGCGATGGGGGTGGTTGAAAAATACCGCGATAGGCGATCAATGCGCTTCGCCTATGTGTTTCAATTCACGGTTAAGCGCTGTCTGCAATTCGGTCTCGGTCGGCAGGTGCAATTGATACCGGCTTGTGAAAATTTTATTCTTCTGCTCGGGGCCAAGGGTGTATTTGACCACGGCATCGTTTTTGTCCGTGCAAAGCACCAAACCGAGGGTTGGATTGTCGCCTGCCGTGCGAACCTCGCGGTCGAAATAGTTCACATAAAGCTGGAGCTGGCCTAAGTTCTCATGGGTGAGCTTTGCCACCTTTAAGTCCACGAGCACATAGCATTTCAAAATCGTATGGTAGAAAACGAGGTCAATATAGAAATGGTCGCCATCGAGGGTGATGCGCTTTTGGCGGGCTACAAAGGCGAAGCCTTTGCCAAGTTCCAAAAGGAAGGTTTGGAGATTGTTGATGAGGGCGGTTTCAAGGTTGGCCTCAACAAGGCGCGGCGATTCCGGCAAACCAAGGAATTCAATGACCATGGGGTCTTTGAAAAGGTCGGCGGGGCGTTGGAATTCCTGCCCTTTAGTGGCAAGTTCAAGCACTCCTACCTTGTCTTTGCTCTTTGACACCCGTTCAAACAGCAAACTGCCGATCTGCCGTTCAAGTTCACGGGCCGACCAGGCGTTGGCAACGGCTTCGATTTCATAGAAAGAGCGGGCATTTTCGGACTCAACCCGGAGCAATAGCCGGTATAGCGACCAGGCCAATGCCGGATGAAATTGGCCGGGAAGCCAAGATTCGTCACACACTGTGTGACGAATCTTGGTTTGAGCCGTATTGGGTAGTGCAAGTGTCGATTGGTCACACGGCGTGTGACCAATCTGGCCTAACTGGAAACGTGGATAGGTAAGATAGAACTGCCGGAAGGTCTTCAAATTGGTCACGCTGTAGCCGTGGCCAAATTCCTTTTGGAGCCGGGAGGACAGGGCGGCGATGAGTCGGTCGCCATATTGCGCATGGTTTTTTCCTTTTTGCTCTTCCTCGACGATTTGCTGGCCGATGAGCCAGTTGGTCGTCACTTGGGCCGAATTGACTGACCGGGCGATACCGGCCCGCGCGGATTCAAGGATGCGCCGGACACGTTCATAGACGGGAGAAAACTTTGGAGAGGTCATGGGAAGACAGGGGTTACAAGGCGCGAGTGCGCCCATACCCTGCTTTACCCGTCAACCGGGGCGCTGACCGCGCCAGCCGGTTTAGAGGCGTCCGGCTTCGCGGAAGCTGAAGTAGCCCCGTCCTGCCGGGTCGTCTTCTTGGTAGCCCATGATCACGTGATCCAATAGTTCAATTTCCATCAAGTTGCCTGCTTCGTGTAGTTGCCGGGTGATGGCAACATCCGCCGCGCTGGGTGAGGGGTCGCCGCTGGGGTGGTTGTGGACGCATACAATGGCTACTGCGGATGCCAGCACCGCCGCGCGAAATACTTCGCGGGGATGGGCCAAGGTGGCGGTCGCCGTTCCCATCGTGATGCGATTTCGGCAAAGAGGCCGATACTTTCGGTTTAGACAAACCACGTAAAAGCTTTCCTGTAACGGTGAATCGTCAAATGCGCCGGTCATATATTCGACAATCTCCGCTGGTGTATTTAACGCCACTTGGTGGCCAGAGCGCACAAGTGTGTAATGGATGCTCGCTTCGTAAACTTTCATGTTGAACGCGAAATCGCGCAGGTTCCGGTTCCGGCAGTGTGCCGGGTTATCCAGCCAGCCCGATCTCGCCTCCATGGTCACGCCAAGGCAAAGCGCGACCGGGCAAGTGGCCGGTCGCGCGTGGTGGAGGCGACGAAGGAGCACTACCTTGCCTGGCGTGATAAAATGGGGCGACAGAGGGCAGGCCCAAACGGTTCCAATTCGGCCCCTGTCCGTATTTTCGCCGGGTTCGGAGGTGCGCCAAATTGCGCCATTGCCCAGGCCCGCCGGAAGTCTCGGGCGGCGAGGCGCGGAGCAGGCCGGGAGCCTGAGCGGGCTGCCCGGTGGCTGCAAGCGAGGTGGACGGCGGCGGAAGTGACTCGCGCCCGGGGCTTCCGGCGGGCCTGATTACCCCGCCTCTTCACGAGGGCGCGCCGATACAAGCGGAGCGCGGCGCGTCTTCGTGAGGGTCGGTAAAAAGTCGTAATGCCGGGCTGTGTGTAGGCCCAGTTCCGACAGGCAATGGCCCGCGCGGATGCGCCAGTTGACCGCGCCGCATGGGTAATGGCGAGCGTCACTTACGCGGCTTCAAACCTTGCGCTTTGCGCCAAGGGGAGAAGTGTCCTTCCTCAAGAAAACGCGACTGCGTTTTCATAAGTGAATTTGCGAAGTCAGCCATTTTTTATATGTTGAGTCCAAAACCACAGTTGAATCTGAAACATGCGCGGGAGTATTTCCGCGAGCATTTGAGCGTGGGCGATTACTACTCGGAAGGTCAGGCGGTGACGGGCGAATGGTTCGGTGAAGCTGCTGAAAAACTGGGACTGAAAGGCCGGGTTGGTGAAAAGGAATTCCTGGCTTTGTGCGAAGGGTTGAATCCTGACAACGGCCAGCGGCTAACCCAGCGGATGAATTCCAAGCGCCAAGAAGCCGGAAAGACCGTGGCCAATCGGCGAGTCTTTTATGACTTCACTATCAGCCCGCCCAAGTCGGTATCGGTGGTCGCCTTGATGCAGGATGCCCGTATTTTGGGGCTGCACAATCAGGCGGTCAAACTGGCGATGGCGGAACTGGAAAAGTTCGCTGGAACGCGGGTGCGGAAGGCTGGCCAGAATGGTGAACGGGTGACAGGCAATATCCTGGGTGCGGCGTTCCGTCATGACACCAGCCGGGAACTTGACCCGCTGGTGCATACCCATTGTGTCGTGTTCAATGCCACCTTTGACCCGGTGGAAAACCGCTGGAAGGCGCTAGATGCGTCCGGCATGTATCGGGTCCAAAGGTTCGCGAATGCCTATTATTTCCATGAATTAGCCAAGGGCCTGCGGTTGCTAGGTTACGAAATCGTGTGCAACGGCCCGAGCTTTGAAATCAAGGGGGTGCCGACCAGCGTCATTACTCAATTCTCCAAACGGCACCGGCAGATAGATGAAGAAACGGAAAAGCGCATTGAGCGCGAAGGGTTGCGAGGCAACGTCAAGGACGTGCGCGAGCAGGTTGCGCGTGATGAGCGGAAACGGAAAATCAAGGATTCGACCGCCAGCCATTTGCGGCCCCTATGGGCGAAGCAATTGACGGCAACCGATCAAGCGGTGTTGGACGCCCTGCGGGCGGTTTCGCCGCGACCCCTGCTAAAAGCTGATGTGAACAGCGTTGTCGCCTGGGCGGATGAACACCTTTTTGAGCGGCGTTCCGTTGTGAACGACTACGAGTTGATGGCGGCGGCACTGGCGCACGGTCGCGGTGAGGATTTCGATTTGGCGGCGTTGCGCGAGACCATCGAAAAACGCGGCTATATCCGTGAGGAAGGGACGCCTAAACTCACTTCGCGCGACGTGCTGCGCTACGAATATGGCGTCATGGCCGCCGCCCGCGATGGGCGCGGCGTGGAACTGCCGCTGAATCCGAGTTACCCTCCGGCCTCCACACTTTCAGCGGAACAGGCCATGGCGGTGAAGCAGATTCTAAAAAGCCGGGATTTCGTCACGCTGTTTCGAGGCGGGGCGGGCACGGGTAAAAGTTTCACGCTGCAAGAAGTGATAAAGGGCATCCAAGCTGCTGGTCTGCCCGTGGTCGTCCTGGCCCCGCAACGCCAGCAAGTGGCCGATTTGTGCGCTGATAGACTCACCGCCGCCACGGTGGCGCATTGCCTGGAGACTCGAACGGTGCCCCGGCGTGCGGTGGTGCTCGTGGACGAGGCCGGTCAAATCAGCGGCAAGCAATTGAATATGCTGATTAACCTGGTGAAATCCCGCGATGGCCGGTTGATTCTGTCCGGTGACACCCGGCAGCATGGCGCGGTGCAGGCATCGGATGCACTCCGAGCCATCGAAAAATTCAGCGGACTAAGGGCGGCGGTGCTACGGGATATACGGCGGCAAAATCCGGCACTGGCAAAATCGGCGAAAGAACGCGCCTTTGTGGCGGGATACCGTCAGGCGGTCAAGGCGGCGGCGTCTGGCTTCATCGCTGAATCTTTCGACCGGCTGGATCGGCTGGGCTGCATCCGTGAAACCCCGCCCGATGTCCGCCGCGAAATGCTGGCGCGGGAATACCTCGCTAGTCTCGACCGCAAGGAACGCACTTTAGTCGTGGCGCAGACGTGGGCGGAGGTGAATGCCGTGAACGACGCCATCCGCGAGCAATTGAAAGCAAATGGAAAACTGAGCGGCGGCACGACGCTCACCGCCTATCAGGCGGTGGATGCCACGGAGGCGCAGAAACGCGAGGCCGGGTTCTATCAAGCCGGGCAGCATGCCTATTTCTTGCGAGCGTATGGGCGCTTTGCCAAAGGCGATCTCTGCCCCATTGCCGGGGCGAACGAACATGGGATAGTGCTTATCAAGGGTGGGCGGCGTTCGACTCTGAGCTACCGTTACGCCAATCGGTTATCCGTCGCCCATGAAAGAGAATTGGAGGTGGGCGCTGGCGACCGTCTGCAATTGAAATTCAACGGCAAATCGAAAGAGGGAGGTATGTTTACCAATGGCGAACTGGTGACAGTGCGCCGCGTGCGCAAGGATGGCTCATTGATGGTCGTGGATGATACCGGGACACGCAAGACGCTTACTCCGGGACAACGTCTGTTCAATCGCGGCTATGCCGTCACGTCCTACGCTTCGCAAGGCAAGACGGTGGACACGGTGCTTATTGCGGACGCGGGTTGCCGTGCGGCAACGAACCGCAACCAGTGGTATGTCGCCATTTCGCGCGGGCGCAAGCGGGTGCTGGTTTTCACAGATAACAAGGCGGAGTTGCGAGGCAACATCGAACAAAGTGGTGATCGCGGCCTCGCCTTGGAAATGAAGCTTCCCCCACTATTATCTCCGTCTCATGGTCTGCACGCCCGGTTCCCGTCATGGCCGGAACAGGCGATGACTGAACAGGTAGCTCGACATGAGGCCATGATGCAGTTGACGAATCAGCCTATGGTGCATTCCAAAATTTCTCTATGACCTCACTGAAAGAAGCCATTGAGCAGCGCCGGATGGCGGAGCCGCGAATCGTCCGCTGTTACGAATTGGCGGATAAGCCGGTGGCTATGCTCCAAGTTCACTTGGGACATGGCGAAAAATTGGTGCTACCCTGGTCGCGATTTCATTCTGCCGCTCATCGCAGCACGGGTGAGAATGAAGAATTAGCGTTCTTGTTCGCCAAGCATGAGGTTGTCTTGCGGGGAGTCCGCCTAGCGCTGCTGCTGCCAAAGATTGCCAACTTTCATCTCGCTTGCGTGTGGAGCGAGTCGGTGGAATTCCAAGCCAAAGCCGACAAAAATGAAGCGTTTATTGGCCGTGTCTGGGTGCATTGCCTAGATTCGACCGGCAGCAAGCCGGAATCATACTGAAAAATGGCTGAATCATCCAAGAAAATGCAGTAGAAAGAGTGTAAATTGTAGGATGGTCGCATTCCTGCTAATCGAGCAACACGCTGCGCTGACCGAGCAACTGCGGGCGAAACCAGCATCTCCACGCGGGGAGGCAAGCAAATGAACTTGGAACTTAAAATGCCTCCTACCGTGGCGGAACAATCGCTGGTGTTCCCTCCGCATTTGATGGAAAAATTTGAGCGGGCCGACCGCCAATTGCGCGAACTATACGGCCAGAGTCCCGGCGCGCTGACCTTGGTGCGGCTGTGGCACGCCTGCGGAACCGCCACCCAAATTCGCAAGGAATTTGAACGCGCCGTACTGGACATCGAAAAACGCACTCTCACCCCGAATGAGGAAGGAGACTTCGATGAAGACTGTCTATAACTTTGGGCGATACTCGCCTGAACAATGTCATATGCCAACGGCGGTCAGTCGCCTTGGTCAAAAAATGGCTTGGAAAAAACAGGAGGCCCTATGCCCACACCACTAAAACAAGCCATCGCCGATAAAAAGGCCCGGGAGGCCGCGCTTCGGCGCAACCCTGAAACCGACGCCATGCTGGACAGGTTCATTCAGGAGAACGCGAAGCTTTATGAATTCTACCAGGGCCTGAGCAAGGACGACCTAATCCGCAAGCTCATGTTCGCAAAGATGCAGCACCGTGAATATGCCAATGAGCGCAACCAGGAGATTCGGGCCTGGGTGGAACAGCACCCTGAGATCAAGACCAAGGTCGAGGAACGCATACGCAAGGTCTCGGCGGCGAAACGTGAAGGCACGCACTTGGACGCCGCGAAAAAAGAAGCCGTGAGCCAAGCGGTGCGGGCCACTAACAACAGCATCCGTCCCTAACTGCGGTGAGATTTTTGGGCGACGGGCGATTTGCGCCTTGGCTAAGAGGTGAGGGGGGCAAGGTTGCCGTTGGCTTAAAAATCGCCATTGCGGTAATATCGGGTAAGCCTTATCAATCCTCTTGCTGCTCGGCTGTTCTGCTGGATTTTAAGTGTTTCCCCAAGCGCCCAGCCAGCACCTAACTCTTTCTACAGCAAAATGATGAGCAGTTCTCCTTTATTTCGGTTTTCTGGCCACGAAACTTTCGTGTGCCGCTACGCGTGGTTGCCTAAAGCAGCTCACGCAGTAATGAAACAGGCCGACATCCTTACCTCCTCTCAAGAAGATGAGGCCATGGTGGAGCTTGGGGTGGGGAAAAACATGGTCCATTCGATTCGCTTCTGGGCTGAATCGGCAGACATTATCCAAAGCATCAAGTCGGGCCACCAAATAACGAGCTTTGGCAAAGATCTGCTTTCAGATGATGGATTGGACCCCTATCTTGAAGACGTTCAAACACTTTGGCTTCTTCATTGGAAGCTGGCAACAAATCAAAATTCTCGCATTTTTTCTTGGCATTTTCTCCTGAACCAATTCCAGGAACCTGAGCTGTATGCTTCAGCAGTCGTCCGGGCATTTAGCAAAGCGGCGGCACAATGCTCAGACAAGGAGGTTTCTATTGGTTCGCTAGAGCAGCTCTATGAAGTTTTTTTGCACTCTTTTGTCCCTACACGAGGACGAAAAGGAGAGGTGCGGGAGGACAATCTTGACTGCCCATTGGTCGAACTCGACTTATTACGTCATACAGGTTTTACCAAGTCGGCTCTTCATGAAGGACGAATGGAAGCAAAGTATGCCTTTCGCCGGGAGGAAAAGCCTGAAATTAGTCCCTCCCTTTTTGCCTACTGTCTAAATGATTTTTGGCTCACACATTTCCCCGCAGAACAATCTATTCCATTTCAAGCTGTCGTTGCCAGCCCAGGCAGTCCTGGCCAGGTATTTAAGATTCCTGAAGCAGACATTCGCAGCCGCCTCCTTGGCATCGAAGATACCACTAATGGCTATTTTGTGTTTGAAGAGTCCGCCTCTATTCCACGAATCGTGAAACGAGATGGGAAAACTGCGCCAACCTTGTCCACCGTCTACTCAATTGAGGCCGCCCATGCGTGATCAAAATATTGCCTCAATCCATCGGTACTCGAACCGATTCCTTCGCTCAACTGATTTGGTTCGCGACTTTCACGACCCGAAAGGATTGGAGGGCTATTGGTTGACTGAGTTTGGGCGCTCGTGCCTTACTCGCATCTCGGATGGGTTGCGGCCCAATTCCAGTCGCAGGGCATGGCGTTTAACCGGAGACTTTGGCTCGGGCAAGTCCTCCTTTGCCCTGCTGCTTGCTAATACCTTTAGAGATGCCAAGGCACGCCTTCCTCATGGGCTAAGAGAACATGTATTGAAAATCGTTCCGGAAGCAAAAAAGCAGAACTTCGTGACCGTTCTAGTAATGGGAGGCCGGGAACCAATGGCATACGCAATTCTAAGGTCCTTATATGCGGCGCTCGCTGAACTTTATACCCGTGGCGTAAAATCTGCCCTTCTGGAAGATTTAGAAAAGGCGCTGAAATCTAAAAAAATATCTGACCAAAAAGCCCTAGATTTTATTCAAGAAGCCAATGCTAAAATAGTTCAAGCGGGAAAAGGAAGTGGTCTTCTTTTAATTTTGGACGAACTAGGCAAATTTCTGGAATATGCTGCACTAAATCCAGAGCAACAGGATATCTTCTTTTTACAGCAACTTGCCGAAATGGCATCTCGGAGTGGACAACAGCCACTCATCGTCGTTTGCCTGCTTCATCAAGGCTTCAATGCTTATTCGGAGCAGTTAGCCCAGGCTACTCAACGCGAATGGGAAAAGGTAGCTGGTCGATTCGATGAAATCCTTTTTCAGCAACCACTTGATCAGGTGGCCAGACTTGTTGCATCCGCCATCAGCCCGATTACTAGCAAAATCCCCCCTCCCCTTAAATTAGGTGCTGAAGTCTCAATGGCTAAGGCAATAGACTTAGGCTGGTTTGGCACTTCGACGAGTCGCGATACCTTGCGTAGTCTTCCAGCGAACTTGTTTCCCCTCGACCCCTTGGTTCTACCAGTTCTAGTACGCTTTTTTCAGCGTTTCGGACAGAATGAACGCTCTCTCTTCAGCTTCCTTTGCTCATACGAGCCTTTTGGCCTGCGTGCCTTTTCCTTACAGTCTCTGAATGAAAAATCACGGCCATATCAACTCTCAGATTTTTATGACTATGTGCGAGCCAATTTCGGCCATCGTCTCAATGTAGCAAGCTACCGCACGCATTGGAATGTCATTGAGTCCATTATAGAAGCACATAATACTGAAGACACATTTGAGTTTCGAGTCCTCAAAACAGTGGGCATCCTCAATGTATTAAGTTCCGATGATCTTCGTCCCACTAAGGAGGCCGTTGCCTTGGCTGTTACTGGAAAAAGTTTCGGTGATCGCAACAAATCGACCGAAATTTTAAGTCACCTTATCGAGCGAAGGATACTTCATTTCCGAGGTGAATCTCGCGGATATTCTCTATGGCCCTATACCAGCGTCGATATTGAAGGTCGCCTGGATGAAGCCAAGAGAGCGTTACCCAAGGTAACACAAATTTCCCAAATTATAGCAGAGCAGTTGGATGCACAGCCAATTGTAGCTCGAGCTCATTACATCCGCACAGGCAACTTGCGCTATTTCGATATTGTTTATTGCAAGCCAGAAGAATTACCTGAAAAAGGGAAAAATCATCAGACCTCAGCCGATGGTTTTATCCTCGTTCCACTCTGTGAGACCGACACGGAAAGCAAATCATCTAAAGCGGCAGCAGCGGCGCTTGACAATCGCACTGACTTAATCCGCCTAGTCGCCGTACCTCGTGCGCTAAGTCATCTTAATCAATCTACGCTCGATGCGCTTCGGTGGGAGTGGGTGCAAGAAAATACGCCCGAGCTTAATAACGACCGCTTCGCCCGTGAGGAAGTTCAACTGTATCTGCAAGAAGCCCGTAACCGTCTGCATACTCAAGTTCAACGCTTTATTGGCCTAAACCGTATAACGGGACAGTCCAGCCTAACTTGGTACTATTCCGATCAAGAAGGTTCAAAGACTAGCGTTTTTCAGTCAGGTCGCCATGCCTTGCAACTGCTTTCCAGTCTCTGCGATCAGGTGTATAGCCAAGCACCAAAAATAAAAAACGAGCTCGCTAATCGACATAAACTTAGCGCCGCTGCGGCTGCCGCTAGGATGCGGTTGGTCGAATTGATGTTTGCCAATTCTGACAAACCTAACTTAGGGCTGCCACTTGACCGTAAGCCACCAGAGAAATCAATGTATCTCTCGGTGCTCCTAAAAACAGGCCTCCATCGTGAAGCTGAAGGGAAATGGCGTATAGGAACTCCTCTTCCACGTGAAGATTCAGCTAAGGTGCGCCCAGTTCTGAAGGCGATCAAAGACATTCTCGCAAAACAGCCTGATTCCCGTGTCCCAATTAGTAAAATTGTCGAGGAATTGAGACGGCCACCTTTTGGCCTTCGCGATGGACTTTTTCCGATTTTGCTGACCGTTGTTGCAATCGAAGGTGAACAGGAAATCGCCTTCTATGAAAACGGTACCTTTTTGCGGGATGTTGGAAGAGATGCATTTCTTCGCATGACTAAAGCGCCAGACAAATTTGAAGTTCAGTTTTGTAAGATTGAGGGCGTGCGATCCGAGCTTTTTCACCGCCTAGTTCAAGTTCTTGAGCTCTCAACAAAGGAAAAAGAAAGTGCAGAACTCCTAGATGTAGTGCGAAATCTTTGCCAATTTGTTGCTCGGTTACCGGATTATGTCAGGAATACCAAGCGATTAAGCACGCCAAGCTTAGCCGTCCGGGATGTAATCTTGGAGGCGCGAGAGCCCGTCCGTATGGTTTTCCATGATTTACCCCATGCCTGCGGATTCATCAAATTTGAAATCGGTAAGCCAGCCTCTGCAAAAGATGCCCAACAGTTCGTCTTAAAGCTTCAGGAGGCTTTAGATGAGCTAAGAATGGCCTTCCAGGGCCTTCAGCGTAGAATGAGTGAATCATTAGGTTCTGAATTGGGTTATCACGGTCAGTTGGCTAGTCAATACCGACGCAAGGTCGCCATACGCGCAGAACAACTTTTAGTGCGGGTTACAGAAAACAAGCTCAAGGCATTTGCATTCCGCCTTCTAGACGATGGATTACCGGAAGCAGATTGGCTTGAGTCCGTAGGAAGTGTGCTTGCACTCCGACCACCCAATAAATGGAGGGATGAAGACGAAGACACCTTTGTTCGGGAATTAGAAAGTATGGGCGGACGCCTCCAGCGGGTTGAAAGTGCCGCCTTTGGTACCGCAAATGGCAAGGTTGGCTCCGGACTGCGTATAGCAGTCACCCAGGCGGACGGAGCCGAACGCCAGGAAGTTATCCATTTGAGTTCCGATGAAGAACAAGAGTTGAAAGAGCTTCAGTCGCAGATCGCAAAGGTCATGGCTAAAGACCAACGGTTGGGAGTTGCCGCCGCTTCGCGTGCCATTTGGTCCAAGCTCAAACCAACGGAGGAATCCAGATGAGCGAAATAACCAGACACATTTTAAGCCTATCTGGCGGCAAGGATAGCGCTGCATTGGCAATTTTCATGCGAGGAAAAGTTCCTCAAATGGAATATGTTTTTTGCGACACGAATAAAGAACTGCCTGAAACTTACGATTATCTAAACCAGATCGAGGCATATCTCGCCACAAAGATTATTCGGATAGAGGCCCCGAGGGGCTTTGACCATTGGCTGACTCTCTTCCAGGGCTATTTGCCATCCATACAAGCCCGCTGGTGCACGAGTTACCTTAAACTTAAACCCTTTGAAGACTATATTGGCGACCAGCCTGTAGTGAATTATGTCGGACTCCGTGCCGACGAGAACCGAGATGCCCGCATTAGCCATAAACCGAATATTAAGGTGGTTTATCCATTCAAGGAAGCAGGAATAGACTACGAAGCGGTTCAGAAAATACTTCTTGATAGTGGAATTGGACTTCCGCCTTATACGACATGGGGAAGAACCCGCTCGGGTTGCTACTTCTGCTTTTTCCAGAAGACCATCGAATGGGTGCGACTACTTGAAAAGCATCCAGACCTTTTCGCGCTTGCTGAAGAATATGAAACCAAAAGCGAAGAGATTAAGGGCGGCCATTTCCAATGGAATGATGCTATGCGTCTGAGTGAACTTAGAAAACCTGAGAATGTTGAAAAAATTAAACAACGTTACGAGGAAAGCCGCAAACGACGACATGCAGGCCGGCCAAATAAAAAACTGGTTGAGACACTTGCCGGCCTTGATGATGAAGAAAGTGATTCCTCCCCCTCCTGCTCAATTTGCCATTTATAATGAATCAAGTCCCAACAGATCCTCCGGTTCTAGGGATAGTACAGGCCAGAAGGATGGCCAAATACGAATTTGAACTATACCCGCATCTATGGGAACGAGTCGGTCATTCGAAAATTATTAAGAAATTAAAATGGCGCTACGTCTTCTTCAACGAGGGAAACAAGGCCGAAATTCCAAAATCATCCGGGATTTATATGTTTATTGTAGCGCCAAGGCATGCATACATTAGAGACCACACATATATATTTTACGTCGGTAAGGCTGTAAATCTCTACGAGCGATATTATCAGTATCAAACTGAACAACTGGGCGAAGACCTTGCTGCTGATCGTGAGCGTATTGTGGATTTTCTAAATCGGTTTAAGGGACACATATACTTCAATTACCTTTTATGTCCTGAATCTGACCTTGAAACCCACGAAGACTATTTAGTGGATCATATTTACCCTTGGGCTAACACTCGGCATCGAAAGAGCGCCAAGGCGAAACTTTTAACACCACAAACCGTATGAAAACTTTTCCATGCATTAAAGGCAAAATAGGCGATTGGCCCTACTATGTGACGACCATGAGTATGGCAGAGCTAGTCAACTATGTGAAATTTGCAGATGAGATTTTCCCAAGAAACGATCTCGACCAAATAATGCAACGAGAATTGACGAATCGCTCATCTGCGATTTCCGATTATTTAGTAAAGAATGAGCAAAGATTCATGGGATCGCTTGTAGTAGCGGCTGTCGGTGGCGAGCCAAAATTTGTCCCTGTTGGCTTCGGAGACGATAACATCTATTCATTCGCTGATGGCAAACTTGGTTTTCTTCGCTTTGATGGCAGTGAGAACTATTATGCGCTGGACGGCCAGCATCGTCTAGCGGCCATTAAAGATGCACTAAAACGTTTGGACACGTTAGGCAAAGATGAGGTCTCTTTGATCATAATTTGGCATGCAGATAATGAAGAAGGGCGTAAGAGAGCCCGAAGGCTTTTTACAACCGTAAATAGGTACGTAAAGAAAACGACTAACGAGGAAGATTTGGTTTCTGACGAAGACAGTCCTGTTAACATTTACACAAGGCGTTTAGTTCGAGAACACCCTTTCTTTAAGGTGCGGACAAAGGTTATTAATTTAGATAACGATGGCGCTTTCAAGTTAACAAAATCACAGTCACTAAAACCGCTGGACAAATACGATGGGAACTTTCTTTTTGCTTTGCTAACCTTGAAACGTTGCAATGAAATGCTTTTGCAAAGATGCTTTACCGACCTGAAAGTTCAAGAACATGTTTTACCCGATTTTGAAGTAGTTGAAGAGGGATATGCAATTCTGCTTCAAAGATGGAATATTCTGATCGAGAATATCCCTCCTTGGAAATGGATAGCTGATCATCCAGCAGAACGTGTTGATCAGTATCGAAAACGAGATGGTGGTCATCCGCTTGTCCGACCTATTGCTATCATCGCATTTGTTGATGCAGCCGCAAAGCTGCTCGACGAGAATGGGCCTGTAGAAAATATCTCAAAAATTTCTGGGTATTTTTCGGATATAACAACATTTCCATTACTTGGATTACTCTGGAAGGAGGAAAATGGTGGTATGTACGATGGGCAAGCGAGAAGAAGAGTAACTACGGCGCTTTTTTCCTACTATCTAACTGGCCTTCCTGATAAACAGGCTGTGGCTGATCAGTGGGTCGCTACAACCGGAATCCAATTGACTCATGAATTGCCCGAAAGAAGCACGTTACTAATATGAGTTGCTCGACTTGGCTTCAATTTCTGCGTCAATATGGGCCAGCTCCCCGTAATGACAACATGTACGACGAGACGATCCAAAGATCGGCCCGCCGCACTGAGGTATTGCCCATTTATTTTGAGCATCCTTGCCAAGAGGCCATACTGCGTTGCTTCGACCAAAGTAGTGCCATCAGGCTCTCGGTTATCTTGACAGGTACAGCAGGCGACGGCAAAACCCACCTTTGTCGACAGGTTTGGGAAAGACTTGGAGGCGATCCTAAAGCATGGGACTCAGACGACCCCTATTTAAGGCTACGGCTAGATGCGGGTACTATTCACTTTATACGCGATTTGAGTGGATGGGCACCTCAGCATGGCTTGCCCTGGGATTCCGATAAAGAAACATTGCTCCAGGGGTTTTGTAAGTCGCTGTTTGTTCCAGACCCGTCTGACGTATTTCTCATTGCCGCCAACGATGGCCAACTTGTCGAATCCTGGCGTCGACTTGGAGATTCAGAAGATGTGATTCGCGCGCGAAAGCTTTTTGAAGACCTTCTTGTTGAGGACAAGCAGCACCGTGAGGGCGTTAGCCTCCGAATGTTTAATCTTTCACGAGGCAGCTCTGCCGATTTGTTTGATCGAGCTTACACTGCATTGGTAAATCATCCAGGTTGGGCGACTTGCTACGAAGGCGTTCCCGGGGAAGACAAAGCCTTTGGCCCCAAGTGCCCTATACGCCATAATTACGAGTTACTTAAGACACCACTCATTCACTCCCGGCTCCGGGCGCTCATTGAACTTTGCGACCACAATGGCCTTCATCTTCCAATCCGGCAAATCCTGCTCATGTTGAGCAACGCAATACTTGGCCACCCTGACTGCAAGGATCATCTCATGAAGCCCGCAGACGTGCCCAGACTGGTCCGGGAGGGCACGGTTTCGAAGGCCAGTCTTTATAACAACGTTTTCGGAGGGAATCTTTCAGCGACCCGACGACATGGAATTGCAATTTTTGACTATTTTGAACGCTTTCAAATCGGTTATGAAACTAGCAATAGAGTCGATAACATTTTGATTTTTGGCGAAAGTGACCCCGACTTGGGCCGTCACTTTACTGAATTGCTAAAGCAAGATGAGTTTTATGGCGCCGACGGACGCTACTTTGCTGCAAGGAACAGCTATATTGAGGGTGAAGATGACAATCTCCAGGATACCAAAGACTTTCTCAATCTATTAGTGGCCCAACGCCGAGGACTTTTCTTCAAGATTACTGATCAAAACGCAGACGAGCTCAATCTCTGGGAATTAACGGTCTTCCGCTTCGCTGGCGAATACCTATCTGAGGTTCTGGGGGTGCTCCGCAATCAGGGAACTGTAAAGCGCCCAATCATAAGCCGATTGGTCAAAGGTCTTGATCGAATTTTCACAGGCATGCTTGTAAACACCGACCGCGAGCTATTCTTGGCGACAAGCGGCAACTATTCCCAAGCAAAGATAAGCAGATTGCTGGCCGACAAAATTTCAGTCGAGCCCCGTCATGGCGAACGAGTGGCATTAGAACTTAACGAATCTGATCGTATTTCGATGGTGGTTCACCTCAATGATAAAATCAAAGAATCGCTAGAATTGAATCTAGTGCGCTTCGAATTTCTTTCCCGTGTTGCCACTGAGGGGGCATTGCCAGCAAGCTTTTCCAAGGAATGCTATGAAGATATTCTGGCTTTTAAGTCCAGGCTCTTATCAGCGTCCGAAAAGAGACAGTCTTTTGATGGGGAGCGTCGAGACACCGATTTGGAAATCAGGCTTCTTTCAGTATCAAGTTCCGGACTTCTTGAAGATCGTTTTGTGGAGGTCATTGTATGAACTATCTCCTCAGCAGACTTCCGCCGTTGGAGATTGTTGATTCATCAATGTGGATTGATGAAGCTATTTGGGGTCATATGCTCTATGACGAACAAACCCCATGGTTGATCTACCTTGAATTTCTAAATGTATTCTTAGATCAAAGGCGAAAAGGACAAGCTTTCAAGGAAGCTCAAGGTCTAAATAAACTGAAATATTGGGCCGCATGGAGGTTGGAACTGCGGAACATCCTTTTCAATAATCCAAAGTTACCTGAGATTCAGAAATCCTTCTCTGATGATTCCGTGCGTTGGCGTGAATGGCACAAATCGATGTCCCGCGCAGGCGGAATAGACCAACCCGACTTTTCCTATCTTGAAAAACACTTTCACGGCTTTGATGACTTTGCTGACGTTGTTGAGCTATTGCGCGGAACTGGCATCGAAGCAACAACGAACAAAAGATGGACTTCAAAATATGCTTTCCCCTACGGCACGAATTGCGTTTTTGAAGATCTGGATCACAATGCCCGCACAAATGATCGCCATTTCTTCAGAAGAACCGGTGAACTTCTTTATTTAATGTTTTGCAGGAGTACTCGAAAAGAGGATTTGCTCAAGTTGCTCGAAAGCCAAATGTTTTTAAAGGGCGGCACGTGGAATAAGATTGCCTCGCTTCTACAGCCTGCTGAACAAGAACCGAAAGGCGCGGAAAGGGCGAACGCTTTTCTGCCCTACCTATCTCATCCCACATATGACGAGGTAGCAAAGGACTGGATCGCGCTTCTTGAACTTGGTATGCCTGGCTATGATGTGCTACCGCATTTAGTCAATATGGCGGCCTTTCACCTTGTTCAGTATCAGCTGCGCATTTCCCGTGACGTTGCGGAAGTCACTACCCCTTTCAAAATAGTTTGTGAGGTTGTAGCCCCAAAAAAGACCCTCATTCGGGAAATATCCTGTGATCTTTATCAAGAGAATAATCTCCTCTCAAGTCGCGCAATTACAGCCTATATTGACGCTGTAGAGAAATCGAATGAATGGCAGGCTGCTCTTTCTCAAGAAAATGCCTTCGCGAGGTGCAAGGCAATCCTAGCATCTAGGGTTCAATGGGGCGAAGACTACGCCGGAGCAAGTACCCCTGACGTGCTATTACAGACCTTGCGCTCCGATGCAAAAAGACGGCATCAGCAGAATATGGCGCATATTCACCGCAGTTACGGAAGGGAAATTGGCCTAGTATCAAAACGAGGAACAATAAAGCTTCGTTATGCGCCTACCGACGATCTTTTGAAATCGCTGCTCTTCGCTAACGTGCCTAAGAGAATGGAACTTCATCAGTTCCTTGAATGCCTATGGAACCGATATGCACTGATTTTTGGCGATAATGAGGCAGAAGCTGTTTTATCGAAAGATGAGTTCGATAAGAAGGCCTTCCAGGCCAATGCCCGGAGACTTGAACAACGGCTGGCTAGTCTGGGGCTGCTAAAGCGGCTTTCGGATGGCTGTGCTTATGTGATCAATCCATATGCCCGGAGGGACACATGACTACGACCGAACTTTTGGGCAAAGTTGCCGCGCAGTACCTAAAGGATCATCTTTCGGATGAGGAATCCGCAGGAACAGCACGCTATCTGTTAGACTGCCTTACTGCTGAGCAAACGTCGGCAGTCGCTCGCGCAGTTCTTGCCGATCCAGTTATCAATCGCTTAGTGGAAATCAAACTCCCGCATACATTTCTTCGCGATCAAGGTCTACCACCGGAGATTCTTACCACCGACCGTACTACATATTTTAGAAACGCTGAATGTCCAAAATCAGCTTGGTTGCTGGCAAATGTAGGTGATGATGAGCAGCAGAGTGTAACTGAATTGGTTCCAATTGGAGCTCCTCAATTACTCGACCACCAAGAGATTTGGGTTAATGTTGCCTCTCAGCAATTGCCTTTAACTGATGATCATTTGAAATGGTGGCGACAGGCCTTGAAGGGGCTAGTCGAGGCCCGCCAGGTATCTCTTGAACGCTTTAGTGAATATGTGGCGTCTACACGCTCGGCGATTCTCGATCATGGGCATCCCATCCGGGCTGCATTGGGCTATGCCCTTCCGGCACTACGCATCCCCCGCGACACTTGTTTTTTTAATTCACTAAATGACAAGACCTCTGGATATGGCTCCAAATGGAAAATTCTTTTTGCAACAGCTTTTGCGAAACGTGCTTGCTACTTGGTCAAACAGACTCCAACTCAAGCCTTGCTCGACTCAGAACTTCTACGGGAGTCCTTCAACAAGGTGAAGGATAGCGTACCTTTACAATGTCATTTAACTGTCGAAAAGTTTATTGAATCTCACAGCGGATGGAATAATGAAGCTCTAGCTTTGTCGGAATGCGAATGGGAAATGGTCAGGCCAATTTTCGATGGCCTCAAACGAGAAAAGTTTAATCTGGGGAGCTTACCGACGATGACCGCAATTATTTAGATCGTTTAATAGCCCGACGAACTACCGAAGCAGAAGACGAGGACGAAGACTTTTATCGCGACCATCGATTGCAATTAAAAGAAAAGCCATCGCTCAAAACACATTGGGATCACTTTATCTTCGGAACACCTGTAGAAAGTGAAGATTTCGTGTCAGCCTTAGTGCAATGCCTGCAAACACTGTTTGATCAAGACCAGCAGAGTTCAAAGAGGAAACTCACTATATCCACTGATAAAAGAAATCCAGGAGATTTGAAGACACTGAATCGCAATGCTGGTCTTTTCTTTGCATTGCGCTACCGGGGACTCAAAGACCTTTTTGGTCGTTCGGTTACGTGGGATGTGGGCAAACTCTTTCATTTTTCAGAATTGGACGAAGTATGGAGGGCAGCAACTAAGCCCCATTGGAATCGTTCTGTTGCAAAAGCTGCTCTTCAAATAAAGTTCTTTCTCGAGCTTGAGATTACGCTGCCAAATGGGTCTGAGGAACGAAGTTCTAAACAATTGATTTGGAAGTTTAATCCGAATTCGATGTCTTCAGAATTTCACCATGATTGGGAGCGTCTTTTGCCGCACCCTTTGGTTTCCTGTGTTGCAAATCGTGAATTGGTCAGTGGGAGAGGGCGTTTTCAATCTATCGATCTACGTAACGTTAAGACGCTATTTCCTACCTACGACAAAGATCGAGGGTCACTTGTCGCTGTTTACCAAAAGGACAAGGACATCCATCTCCGTTGGCCGAAAATGTTACAGGATGCACTGCTTGAGCAACGCATCGATACAAAGGCCGCTAATTTGCTCAGTGAACATTTTGCAGTGTTTTCTAAAGACTATATTTTAGCTATCACCGAATTCTGGGGAAAAGGTTTAAATTCGCCAGCGTTAGTAAGTCAGCTTAAAAGCTATACGGATTTGTTGGCCTCAATTTGTCAGAATGCTAAAGGCGATCGAAATAGGGAGACATTGCTCCGTCCTCTAATTGAAATTGGAGCGATCCCAGTTGAAGGTGGTCCAGTTGCCTCAATCGTTGCGCCATGGCATCCATTACGAATGGCGGCCATGGCAAATAAGGCATTGCAGATTTCTGGACTAATTAAATACCTCCTATCGGCAGAAAGCATCTATTTTGGAGATACCAAGCTTTACTTTGAAGAGTTAGAATCGGAATTTGAGCATCCCTACTATCCGGAAATAATTGTTGGCTGGAACGAATCTAAGCCAGAGTTGCTTGCACTGTCCGATCACCATCTTGACTATTCATTACATGAACCGCCCATCGTGCAACAAGACCTTTA
>Ga0206838_10100_pt1 | contig 27736 bp, 26 predicted proteins | sample Alteio_BWOrgCont_26_FD_152879 | JGI IMG/M metagenome (GOLD analysis project Ga0206838, IMG submission 152879) | Enriched cells from forest soil in Barre Woods Harvard Forest LTER site, Petersham, Massachusetts, United States -... | ecosystem: Environmental > Terrestrial > Soil > Temperate forest >...
AAAGACACAGCCCCAAGGACAGATTCAGCCTCAGTCTCAACCGCAAAATCAATCTCAGCCTCACCTGCAACCTCAAGGGCAGACTCAGCCCTAAGCCGGGTTCCTAACCCAGGGGTGGAGCGAATCTCCGGGGCGGCACTGCCGAGAAAAGACTCTGTTCTTAGGGCAGGGTTTATCTAACTGACGACAGAGAACCGTGATCGGTGACATCAATGGTCGAACTGACGGGGAGATCGATCGTGGAACCCTTCATAGCATCAACCGTGTCGAAATAAATAATACCGGATGTGGTATCACCGGGCCAAAGCACGCGTTTGCCGAAACGGGACAACTCGTTAAATCGCCTGGCCTCGTCGGCACCGTAGCGTTGAGGAATGGGGCCAGCTTGAACCATGGCATCTCTCACGGAGGGAATGGCGCCCAGAGTGGCTGCCGCTTCCGTACATTTCTCAGTATCGCGAAGGAATCGGTTTAGTTTGGATCTGCGGGGCGAGGCGGCATTATCGACATTGCCCAGGGTGGCTGCTGTCAACTTCTTACCGCCAACGGAAGCGGTTGCCAAATCGCCATCGAACAGTAGAGGTCTGTCGGTATCGTTCTGAACTTCTACTTGAATACCGTGAAGATGACCGACGGTGACATCATGGCCGGCGTGAATCTTCATTTGAGCGGACGTTCCGACCATGCCTGTGAGACGGTCGATAACGTGGGGTTTAGGCGCCTCCTCGGTATCGATCAAATTCTTCTCGACCGACGTCGGGAACATGCCCGTTCTGCGGTAGTTGTCCGAACCGGGATTGCTTTCTCTGACTGCAGGAGGGCTAGCGTTGATTGGCGCCTTGAGTTGATACTGCGCGGCCTCGTCGGCCATTGCCGATTGAATCGGCAACGCTAATGAAAGCAGCCCATTTGCTGAGATGACTGCCAACAAGAGGGCTCTGTCGATCCGATAAATCATGTCGTTTGGCAATTTTCCGCGTTGATCTAGGCACAATTATAGAAGACATGCTGCGGTTGTGGCGCATTCACACGCAATGTTCACGCTCATGACTCGTTGTCAATTAGTGAGACAGATTTCTCCACTTCACAGATAGGGTTTGCATATAGTGGGAACAAAGAGAACGATCCCTCTTGATGAAAGACGTACTAATCGTGACCACTGCTGTGAATGAATCTGGTGACCAGGTATCCGCGCCCGCTCGTTCTGCTATCGAGTTCAAAAACGTTATTTGCAAGATAGGCAGCAAAAACGTACTGGACAACATCAACCTTTCCTTCAAACGTGGCGAGATTACTGGCATTCTCGGACCAAACGGAGCCGGCAAAACCACTCTGATATCGATCATGACGAGTTTGCGCAAGCACACGTCCGGCGAGGTCACCGTTCTCGATGAAAAACTACCAGTGCGCGGCGGACGACTCCGTCAGCGTATCGGCGTGGTGCTGCAAGAAACCGCTCTCTATGAAGAGCTGACTACTGTCGAAAATCTTCGCTTTGCGGCTTCGCTGTACAACGTAAAAGACGTGAAGGCGAGCATCAAAAACGTGCTCGAACTGCTTATGCTCAGCGACCGAGCCAATCAAATAGTCCGCACTCTTTCAGGCGGCCTGCGGCGCCGGGTGGCCATCGCTCGCGCCCTCCTCCATGACCCCGAACTTCTCATCATTGACGAACCCACCCTTGGTGTCGACGTTGAAGCCCGGCACGCAATCTGGTCGCATATGCGCGTTCTCAAATCCAAAGGCAGAACAGTTATTGTCGCTACCAACTATCTCGATGAAGCTCAAGCCCTCTGTGATCAAGTTGCCGTGCTGCGCACGGGCAAACTGCTTACCTTCGAGACTCCTGAATCACTGCTGGCGCGCACGGGCATCTGCTTAGATGTGACCTGCGAAGATGCAGCCGGCCAGTCGATCACTGACGCCGTCATGAGAGTGCCTGGAGTCTTGCGTGTAGAAAAGACCGAGACCGGTTTGACCGTCTTCCTCAAAGGCGAGCAGATGTCGAAAGATGTGATCAGCGTCATTCTTGCGACCGCTCAAATCGAAGGGGTGCGCATGCGAGCGCCGGACCTTCTGGAAGTATTCAAGAGCCTGGAACAACCGACTGGAAGAACCTAAATGAATCCAGTCATCAGAGCCTTGCTGGGCAGTGCCCAGGCAGAATTCATCCAACTGGCGCGGGCCCGATCGTTGGTGATACTGACTGTGGTGCAAGCGGTCACCTTCCTATTTCTCGTCAGTCTCTTCGGCATGACCGGTGCTCGAGCGCCCACAGCTCTAATCGACTACGACAAAGGCATGTACGCCCAAATCTTCGTCCAGAATCTCAAAACCGCTCATCACTCATTCACGATTATTCCTATGGATGAGGAGACGGCCAACCGGGCTCTTGCCCACGGGAACCTGGTAGCCGAAATCATCATTCCGGCAGGCTTCTCTGATGCCATGTCTCAGGGCAAGACTGTTCCTTTAAAAGTGATAGTCGACAACATCGACACCGACATGACTGACGATATTCAGAGAGCGCTGCCGTCGGCTATCATTCAGTTCGCCAAACAGATCAAGCTTCCGGGCATTCACGTTCAGGTCGCGGAGCACGATCTCATCGATCACGACACCGATTTTATTCCCTATCTGGTCGTCAGCTCCCTGGTCCTGGCAGCCTTTACCATCTCCGGTATTCTCAGCGCCGTCGCCGTCGCCCGAGAGTACGAGACAGGCACAGCTGCCATGCTGGCTCTAGCCCCGGTTCATCCCATCGTTCCCCTCGTCGGACGCGTTCTGGCCACCTGCGCCGTCTCGATGGGCGCTCTGGCAATCACGTGTTGTGTGGCAGTCTTCGGCTACGGCATCATTCCCAAACATCCTTTCGAAATGGCTGCCACCCTTGCTTCTTGCGTCATCATTTTTGGTTGCATTGGTGTTGCCCTTGGTGCCGGCATGAAACGTACACTGCCTGTGGCTTCACTCGTGTTCGGCATCGCCCTGCCTTTGTTCATGTTCAGTGGCTCCTATGAACCGGAACGATTTGATGGCAACACAATCTGGACCCTGGCTCATTTCTCGCCGGTCTATTACGCCGTCGGCATTCTCGAGCACGCAGCCTATGGTCTCATAGTCACGCCCGAATCGGTATCGCTAAACTTCCTGTACCTCTTGGGCTGGGCTGTAGGAGCGCTTCTTGTCGCCGCTATATTCACAAGAAGAGGGGTGACGAGATGATACGCGGAATGTGGACACTTGCTTCATTGGATCTGCTCTTATGGCGGCGCATGCCCATGGCGATCGCCAGCGCCCTCATTCCCCCTGTCGGTATGACCGCCCTGCTCGTTGTTTTGAGCATGGCTGTGACTCAGCAGCCGGTGGCACTCGTAGTCGAAGGTCGCGGCAGTAATACCGAGAAGATGGCCTCGATTATCCAATCCGACGACGACGCTTACCTTCTCACAAAAACTGATATGCAGACGGCAGATCGCATGCTCGCCGATCAAGAGGTGGCCGCCGTCATTATCGTCCCCAAAGACTTTGACGACCAGGTAAACTCGCTTGGCGTCGCCAACGTTATTCTCAAACTCAATAATGTCGATATAGACTTCGCCGATGACATTCGCAGAAGCGTCGATAGATCCGTCGCCCAATTTGATGCTCCTTCGTACAGTCTCGAGGGAGAAAAGGGAGGAGAAGCAGGCGAAGGTGGTGGCGCCCCTGCCAATTCAGACGAGAAAGCAAAGCCGGATGAGGGCGCTAAGCCGGAAGGCGCAGGCAAAGAGAGTGGCGACACCAGTGAAGCTCAGTCCGCCAAGCCTGATCCCACTGCCGCGGAAAATCCTTATCTGGTAAACATCAAAGAAACCGATCTTCGCGAAACCAACGTGGAATGGCTCAACTATCAAGTGGTACCGGCCCTGGTGCTCCTGGTTTTGAGTGTCGGCTTGATGGGAACCGCACTCCTGTGCGCTCAAGACATTGAACGTAAAACTGCTCGCTATCTAGTTCTCACACCACAAGACTCGTGGACCCTGGTGGCAGGCAGACTGCTGGGCGGCTTCATCGCCTCCATCCTCTTTTTGATTCCTGCAATTGGGTGGTGTGTCTGGACAAAGACAATCAATCCACCACCCAGCCATTGGCCGGCCTTGCTCGCTATCTTCGCCGCCACAGCATTATGCGCCTCAGGGTTGGGAGCCATTCTCGGCACCGCTCTTACGGGATCACGCACTATCGCCCTGGCTTCTTCCGTCATCTCTACCTATCTGTTTTTCCTGGGCGGCGGTTTCACCAACATCGCTTTCTTGCCCCAATGGATGCGCACCCTGAGCTCTTTCATACCCACGCGTTACGCCATCGACGGCATGCGTCAGGCTCTCTTCTACTCAACCCTGGACGGTGTCGGTAAAGACCTGGCTATTCTTTGTGCCACAGCCATACTGATGTGCGCCATCGGATCCTTCAGCGTCCGCCGCTCCTGGGTTGCATCAGAGTAAAGAAACAAGCTAAACGCTGGTGGTCATCTTGATGCGTTGGTCACGCACGGGATTACGTCCCTTCTCGGTGGGGTGCCAGGTCGAGCTCTTACCCATGATGATTTTCACGAAAGACTGGAGAATTACGGGCACCCAGTGCGCATAAACGTACGTGCTCACTTCGAAACTGTGAACGAAGGCATGAGGAATGGAAAAGCGCCGGTAGATGCGAATGGCGATGCAGAAGTTCATCAAACTGATTGAATAGACCGCCAGTGTGAGCAAGCCGAAGAATTTGCCGTGGGTCGGCATGCCCGATGCCAGGCTCATTAGCTCGGAAACGACTTCCAGGAAAATGAGGGCAGGGACAATGAAGTAGACAGTGAAGGCGAATGTGTCGACCCGCTCGACCAGAGAGAGCCGAGTCGGCGAATTAAGAGGAAAGATGTAGTCGAGATAGCGTTGAATAGAGCCTTCTGCCCAACGCCGCCGCTGACGCAACAGAGCTTTAAGGGTGGTGACGCCTTCTTCCCAAACGTGCGCATTGGGACAGAACCGCACGTCCCAGTTGTTGATCAAAAGGCGCATGCTCAAATCGAGATCGTCGGTAATTGACTTATTGTTCCAGCCCCCTACATCAACAAGAGCTTCTCGCTTCATCAGTTCGCCGTTGCCACGCAACTCGACCGCACCGCCAATAATGTCACGTCCCATTTGGAAATAAGTATCGAGAGCGTATTCGGATGCCTGACAGTTGCAGAGAAAGCCGGTTTGATGCTCGAAGATGCGCTTTTGGGCTTGTACCGCTCCTATGCCTTCTGGCTGAAGCACAGGCAGTGTGAGATTGAGAAACTCAGGATCGACATAAGCATCGGCGTCGAACACGGCGATGACTTCGCCCTGGGAAAGCGGCAGAGCATCGTTGAGGGCAGCAGACTTGCCGGGGAAAGAGGAGCTGCTTCGTTGAAGAACATGCAAGCGAGGGAACTCTTCTTGCAGTCTTGCCAAAATTTCTGGCATGTCGTCAGTGGATGCATCATCAATCACCCAGACGTCGAACTTTTTATAATTGAGTTTGAAGAAACTGCGAACCGTTTGTTCGATCACTCTGCGTTCGTTTTTGGCAGCGATGAAAATATCTACCCACGGCTCCCAGCGGGGCTCGTCATGTACGACCGGGCAGAAAGCTCTCTCTCCTTGGGTGGTCGAGAGCATACGCGCTCTTTGAGCTTTACGATGCCAGCGACCTTGTGCCGCCATAAGCCAGGCACTGTGCACAATCATGATGCCGACAGCACCGGCCAGCAGAATGAGGAACTGGGGACCAGACAGAACATCGTCAACGATGCTGAATGCCGCCCAGATGGCTAGCGTAATCGTGAGAAGAATAACCCTGTTTCTCATACGCGAATAATTTTGACATAAAATCTGCTCAAGATCTAGCTGATGCAAGTGTCGCCAAGGGCCTTTGGTACATTACGTCAGCGTAATCGCCGGCATGACATCGAAGCCGCATATAAATAGGATTGTTGTCCGATAGCTACTTGAGACTCTTCCTCAACAAATGCACCGCCGCCACAATCAGAGTCGGCAGCCCAATAATGAGCAATGTCGTCGATACGCCCCCAGGAAGATTGTCGGCTGAAACCCCGGTGAGAAGCACGGGAATGGTGCTTGCTGCCGACATGGCTGTGTTCTGGGCGGCAAAGACTTTGCCGCGAAGCTCCTCCGGCACTGCCCCTTGCAGTTGGGCTTGAGTAGGCACGGCGACAAAAGCACAGGAGATGCCGATACACAGGGAGAAGAAGAGGGGAATGCTGATGAGCCAGCCGTTAAAATAAACATCTTGTAACCCGACCATGGGGAAGATGTAATCCTGAATATATCCCAGCGTTCCCAGAAGAGACATGAACAGTCCCAATCCGGCAAAACCGCCGTACACGAGCTTTTCTGAGTCGATACTCTTGCCGTTATGACCAACCCAGAAATTGCCCGCACCCATGCCCAAACCAGCCGCGGCGACGATGTAGCCAAACTGGAAGGGTTGCAGGTTCATAACCTGCTGTGACAGACCGACGGCGATGATGTTCAGGGTGATGATGGTGCTGAACAACAGAGTGATTTTGAGGATGGCCCGAAAAACATACGGGTTGTCGACGATATATGCGATTCCGAACCGAAGCTCTTCCCACCACGGCTCCTGCTTGCGCTCTCCTCGCCTGTTATTGTCGGCGATACCGATAAGGAGAAGGGCGGCAATGAAAAACCCACTTGCCACCGCATATGGAGCGTTGCCGATTCCTGTTTTTTCGATAATCGGTTCGCCGATGGCGAAACCAAAACCGAGGGCGATCATCATCGTCGTGAAGAATAGAGAGTTGGCGGAGTAGAGGTCTTCGTGCTTGACGATACGAGGAATCGACGACGTCTCCGCCGGTCCGAAGAACTGAGAACCGATAGATATAAGGAAGGCAAGAAAAAAGGCGACGATGGGATGAAATTTCAGATCAGGTATCGCCACCAGGCACACGAACCCGGCTCGAAAGAGGTTCGAGCATATAAGGACCATGCGATGGGACCAGCGGTCTACATAAACGCCTGCCACCGGACTTAGTATCACAGCCGGAATAGTGAAGGCGACGTAGAGCAAGCTCGTCATCTGGGCGGCGCCAAAGTTGTGCCCGGCCACTCTAGTGACTGCGTGAGTGGTTAGAACGGCCACGAACAGGACAAATACAGCTCGGTCCGCGAACTGAGAAAATATTTGCGCGATCCAGAGGCTCATGAACTGGCGGTTCTTGAACAACGACTGGAAGCCGCTACACTGCTGCTCATCCTCGCGGGGTGGATCTGTGATTTGAGAACTCAAGTAAGGATACCGGCCAGGACCTTCGTCTACTCTAGCATTGCCTCAGGCAAACTCGCCCTCTTCTCCAAATTCTCCTGGATCGTTGCGTCCGACAACCCCTCGTTTGGAAGTGCGAAAGAACTCCAAAATCTCCTGAATTTCGGGGAATTGCTCTATCTCGGTCTCGATCTTTTCCAGCGCCTGGCTCACGTTGAGTTCGGTGCGGTAGAGAAGGCGGTATGCTTCCTTAATAGCGGTGCGAACCGGAGCGGCAAACTTCTGCCGGCGCATACCGATTACATTGACAGCCCGCACGCGAGCCCGTCTTCCCGATGTGGTTGTGAAAGGGGGAATGTCGACACGCAAGCCGGACATGCCGCTGATCATGCACATGCGCCCGATGCGCACGTCCTGGTGAGCGACGATTTGTCCGGAAAATACACTGTAGTCGCCGATCGTGCCATAACCGGCAAACATGGTCGAGTTAGCCATGATGACGCCTCGTCCTAACTTGCAGTTGTGGGCAATATGAACGTAGTTCATCAAAAAGCAGTCGTCACCGATAATAGTGAAACCTTCTTTTGTGGCTCGGTGAATGGTGGCGTACTCTCTAATGGTGACGCGATCGCCGATGATGACTCCAGTGGGTTCACCCTTGTATGCGAGATCTTGGGGGTCGAGACCGATGCTGGCACCGGCATAAATGTTGCAGTCTTCGCCTATGGTTGTGACACCATCGATGATGGCATGGGCGCCTATCTTGGTGCCCTTACCGATACGAACGTTAGGGCCAATAACTGCGTACGGACCGATTTCCGCCGTCTCTGCTATCTGGGCACCATCAGCCACAACGGCTGTTCTGTGTACTGTCATGGTCATAGTCGATGCGATCCTCTAAAGTTAGCCTTCGTTTACTTGTGATTTGGCGGCCGTCTCCGGACGATAGACAGCGAAAGAAACCTCGCCTTCCGTAACCAGCTTACCGTCCACTCTGGCCACGGCCTTTGCTTTTCCTACGGGACCGCGCATCTTCACCAGTTCTACTTCCATTTCTAAACGATCGCCGGGAACCACCATTTGTCTGAATTTGCAGCTCTCGATGCCGGTGAAGAGAACCAGGGCGCCTTTGTTAGCTTCCAGCGCCAAAATGGTGATGCAACCGAGCTGGGCCAGCGCTTCCACAATCAACACACCAGGCATAATCGGTTTGACCGGAAAGTGCCCGTTGAAGAACTCTTCGTTGGCGGTGACGTTCTTGTACCCGACAGCCTTCGCTCCCGGCACCAACTCGGTGACCCGATCAACCAGCAAAAAAGGATAACGGTGGGGCAAAATCTCTTTGATCTGGTTTATGTCGAGCGTTGTTAAGGTCGCTGTGGTCATTTGAGGTGCAAACTCCTTCCTACAATATGAAACCACAAGAGTATATCGCGCCTCGCGCCTTGATCTTGCAATTAACACGATAAGCAACAACCCCTAAATTATGGCTAATTCGTTTCAGTCGCTTATTGTTCTCTAACATAAACTGTACGCCTGAGGTTACTATTAACCATGGCAATTGCACCGGCTCCCTTCACGCCTGCGTGAACTTATCTATTTACAGCCGGTCTGCGCCCAACAGGAATCACGTTTGCAGGAAATTTCCATGGCCATTTGCCTCCCTCAGGGAAACAAAATATTCCAGCCGGCAAAACCCAGTCCCACGCGCTCGGCAGCCCTTTCCGGCGGCGCCGGTCCTGAAGACATCGCCGCCTCTTCCATGGATCTGGAGAAGGTCGCCCAGGGAGTGCGGTTAATTCTGGAAGGCATCGGGGAAAACCCGAACCGCGAAGGTTTGCTTGAGACCCCGTCGCGAGTGGCGCGCATGTATCAAGAACTCTTGTATGGAACCGGCACCGAAGCCGGCTCCGAAATCACTTGCACATTCAACGAAGACACCGACGAACTTGTTCTTGTCCGTGACATATCTTTCTCCAGCACGTGCGAACATCATCTCGTTCCTTTCGTGGGAGTAGCGCACGTCGCCTATATTCCCGAAGGTGGGAAAATTACAGGACTTTCCAAGATCGCTCGGGTGGTCGAGCTGGCCTCACGCCGTTTGCAAGTGCAAGAGCGAATGACCGCTCAAATTGCCGACGCCATGATGAGCCGCCTTTCACCCCTGGGTGTGGCCGTAGTCTTGGAAGCAGAACACTTCTGCATGTCGATCAGAGGCGTGCGCAAACCCGGTGCTAGAACGGTCACCTCGGCCTTGCGCGGTATATTCAAAGAGAACAAGGCGACGCGCGCTGAAGTGATGGCGCTGATTCATGGGCACCACGTCTGATACCAATAATATGAGTAGTGTGATACACCGCCCCCGGTTCAAGTTATCAAACATATCGCGGCGCCAATTCCTCTTCGCTCTGGCGGGCGTATTCACTCTGCCGCTCACCAGAAGGGCAGAGGCTTCAGTCGGGCTGTTCGAGCCCTTCTCATTTGCATATGTTTCGGACGTGCATCTCACGACCAAAGCCGGCGACACTTACATCATGTTGCAAGAGAGTCAGCTGTTTCTTCAAGACGTCGTGAAGACTCTCAACTCGGAGAAGGTCGATTTCGTCATCTTCGGCGGCGACCAGGTCGAGACTCCCGGAGCCGATGACGCGCACTGGCAGCTCTTTCTCGATGTCGCTCAAGGTCTCAGCGTGCCCTGGTCTTTCGTTCTTGGCGAAGCCGACGTCAGCGGCAAACGGTTCGTAGAGAAAATGAAAACCTACGGTCCCGATTGGAAAGGCAAAGGCATTAACACCACCAATCCCTACTGGTCTCAAACACCGCTTCCAGGCGTGCATCTCATCGGGCTCGACACGAGCAAACCAAACGTTCCCACAGGCGAATTATCGAACGAGCAGCTCGACTGGCTGAAAAAGGATCTCGCTTCTAACCCAGGCAAATTCACGATCGTCTTCGGTCATCATCCTCTCCTGCCGCCCTCTCCTTTTGATGGCGGTCCCCCGTGGGACGACTACATCGTGCCGCAGGGCGCCAATGCCAGAGAGATTTTGGGATCTTCAAAATACGTACGTCTTGTCCTTTCCGGTCACGTACACGTCAGCAAGATTCAGCAAGAGCGCGACATCTGGTATGTCGCCAATCCAAGCTTGGGCGTGTTCCCTTGCTGTTTCCGCATCTTCAACGTAAGCTCGGATCAGATCACGGTGGAAACGTATCAAGTAGCGTATCCCGCTCTGGTAAAGAAAGCCCGCCAGATTCTCTCTTCGTCTCAACTAGCGTTCAAATACAACGCTTCCAAGCCCGACATGTTTTGCGAAGTGGCAGAAGGCTCCAGGCTGGATCAAAACGCCACCCTCCCCCTGACACCAGGAGCGTCGATTCAACCGCTGCGAGCCAATCGTAAGAAGAAAGAAGCAGAGCAGGCGGCGCCCGAAAAGCCAGGCAAGAAGAAAAAGGGTAAAGAGGCACCGCAAGCGCAACCTCAACCGAAGAAAGAAGAAAAGAAAGACGAGAAACCTCAGGCTGGAAGCAAACCGGAGGAAACAACTTCGTCGTCGCCTCCGCCCAAAGGAAAGCATAAGAAAGAAGCTGAGCCGAAACCGGTGAAGACGAAGACGGCGAAGACAAAGCCGCCCAAACCGGAGCCGAAAGGCAAGCAGAAAGGGAAACAAGAAGCTGCACCTCAACCGGAGACGCAAACTCAACCGAGCCCAGAAGGTGAACCTGGTGATTTGAAACCAAGTCCTGGTCCTGCGCAATCAGGTATCCCTGAAACCAATAGCGATGCTGCTACCACAAAAGATCAAACATCCCTGCCCTCACCAGACGACAATAAATAGACAAGAATATACAGACAGTTTCTAAGTACAGAAGGACAACCTGAAAATGACAGGTGACAACACCAAGAGCTCCTCACCCGAGAAGTCACCGTACGGAAAGCAATCACTGCTCACGTACAACAACTATCTCAAAGTGAAAGAGTTGAAGACTCTGCAGATTTGTGAGTCGCAACCATCGCATCACGACGAACCGCTATTCATCATCATTCATCAGACTTACGAACTCTGGTTCAAACTGATTCTCCATGAACTCGATGAGGTCGCTGCCCTTCTGGAAGCTGGAAGAGCCAGGCGCGCCCTATGGTTTCTCAAGCGAATAGTTTCCATCATGCGATTGCTGGTTGGGCAAATTCATATTCTCGAGACTATGACACCACAAGATTTTCTCGGGTTTCGCAACCTTCTCAATCCGGCTAGTGGGTTTCAATCAAGTCAGTTTCGAGAGATTGAAGTTGCCTGCGGACTGCGCGATGCAGCTCTCATGGAGCATTTTCGCAACGACGAAGAGGCTTATGCTTCGATAAAACGGCGCGCTACCAGCCCCTCTCTTCAGCACCATTTCTATAATCTCTTGCGGCTTCGTGGTTTCACGATGCCGGAATTAGAAGAGACGGATGTCCCGCGCCAACTCACGCCGGATGACCAAAAGCAGAGTGAACAGTTCGAGAACGAACGCGTTCAAGAGTTGAGAAAGTTGTACGAAGAAACGGAAAAATACGGCGAGCTCTATGACATCGCCGAATCACTTGTTGACCTCGACGAACAAATATTCCTCTGGCGCATGCATCATGTTACAGTAGTGGAGCGGATCATCGGTTTCAAGCGCGGCACCGGCGGCAGCGAAGGGGTCGGCTACTTGCGGTCGACGTTGACGAAACGATGCTTCCCCGATCTCTGGAAAGTTCGAACCGAAATTCGAGCATAAGATCCAACCAAGACCAAACAAACGGTGTCACCATGAGCAACCTAGATACAATTAATCACGTGGCCATAGCTGTTACCGACGTAGCCGCGGCGGTTGATTGGTACACCACCAACTTTCGTTGCCAGGTCGAATATCAAGACAAAACTTGGGCTTTTCTCGAATTCGGCAACATCAAATTAGCTCTCGTCGTCCCCAATCAGCATCCGCCTCACGTGGCGTTCACCCATGCAAACGCCGAAAGCTTCGGCACTCTGAAAACCCATCGCGACGGAACTCGCTCTTGCTACGTCACTGATCCAGCCGGGAATTCGGTCGAGATTATGGATCCGGAGTCTGTCTAGAACATGCGCAAGGCACCCATCGTCATCATTGTCGGCGCGGGACTGGCCGGACTTTCGTGTGCCGTGAGATTGCACGAAGAAGGGGTTCCCTTATTGGTAGTCGAAGCAAACGATCGCATCGGTGGTCGCTCCACCAGCGAGCGATTCGAACAATTTATCCTCGACCGGGGCTTTCATGCCCTTCTTACCGGGTATCCCAACGCCCAGCAAATTCTCAATTTTGGTTCCCTCAATTTGCAGCCCCTATATCCAGGCGTGCAGATCTGGTGGCAAGGCAAGTTTCACAAATTCGTTTTACCGTTTAAACATCCATTGGAAGCCTTGCAATCGCTTAAGTCTCCCATCGGCACACTCGACGACAAAAAGCGCGTGGTAAATCTCCGCAAACGCTTGATCGGTGAAACCGCCGACGGTATCATGCGCAAAGACCAAAGGCCGATCACCGAGTTGTTGAAATCGGAAGGATTCACCGACACGTTTATCGATCGATTCTGGCGTCCTCTGTGCGGAGCTTTGCTTCTCGACCGGCAATTAATCAGCTCCAGCCGCGTGTTCGAGTTCATCATGCGCAGTTACTTCATGGGCGACGCCACCTTGCCTATCGGAGGCATCCAGACTCTTGCCACCCAGTTGGCTGATCGCCTCCCCAAAGGCACGATTCGCACTCAGACCATGGTCACCAGCATTCAGGAAGGCATCGTATCCCTGACCCAGGGAGAAACTCTGGCTACACAGGCCATCGTCATCGCCACCAATCCGCAACAAGCCTCGGTTCTGCTCGAACGTCCCGAGGAGGCGCTGCCCTCTAGCGCCTCCATAACCTGCCTTTACTATGAAACCGAGACTCCGCCCTTCGAGAAGCCGTTCCTGATTCTCAATGGCGAAGATGAGGGCCCTGTGCAAAATGTTTTCGTGCCCAGTCTGGCCAGCCGTTCCTATGCGCCGGAAGGGCATCACCTCATAGCCGTCACCCTTTTGGAAGAGACAGACGAAGAAGAACACGAACTAGACGAACTGGTTCGCACCCAGCTGCGGAAGTGGTTTGCCGACCAGGTCGACCACTGGCGCTTCCTTAAGGTGTATCGGATCAAAAAGGCGATCCCCGTTCAAACCGCTGAATCCATGGAGAACATGCCGGACGCTTGCGTACGCCCGGGTATCTACCGCTGCGGCGATTACATGAATATCGCCTGTATCGACGGAGCCCTGGATTCCGGCAGGCATACGGCCGAAGCAGTCCTGTCTCAGTTAAGAACCCAGGTACATTAAGGCGGGCGGTGAGAACCTGAAGACAGGGAGCTGGTCCGGAAATTGCCTTCAGAGGCTGATATTCGAGAGGCCGCGATAAATTAAATCGGGTCCGGCGTGACTCTGTGACGCATAAGCGTGGCATTAAGTTTTAGTGTGGCATAAATATATGGTGTTACTAGATGTATCCGTTTTCTGGATGAGTGAAGTAGGGTGAGCACAGAAGCGCCTCGAGGTATCAAAAAGCGATGCCCGCTTTGTGCGCGGGAATTTGTCGGCACGATTGTCGTGTGCGTTCACGACAACAGCCTGCTCGTTCCAGTAAAACAGTCGCTCGTTGGTCAGACGCTCGCCAATAAATACCTCGTCGAAGCAGAAGTCGGACGCGGTGGCATGAGCATTGTCTACCGGGGCAAGCACAACATGATCGACCGCACCGTCGCCATCAAAATGCTGCAATCCCAGCTTCTCAGCGATCAAAACAGTGTGGCCCGCTTTCAGAGAGAAGCCCAAGCTGTCGCTCGCATTAACCATCCCAATGTAATTGCCGTTTACGACTGCGACATCCACGATGGGCAACCGTACATCGTCATGGACTTTCTTACCGGCGACAGTCTGTCCGGAATCATCAAACGCGACAATCACGTCGAGGCCGGCCGCCTGATCAAGATCTTCATCAAAGTTGCCGATGCTCTGGAATCGGCTCACCAGAAGGGCATTTTGCACCGCGACCTCAAATCAGGCAACATCATGCTCGTCGACCAAGATGGTCAAAAAGATGTCGTCAAAGTAGTCGACTTTGGCATCGCCAAGCTTCTACCATCGTCCGGCAAGCAAGCCCAAAACCTAACGGCCACAGGCGAGATATTCGGCAGTCCAGTCTACATGAGCCCTGAGCAGTGCCAGGGCTTGCAGCTTGATAACCGTTCCGACATTTACTCCGCCGGCGTCGTCATGTACGAAGCCTTGTGCGGAGAACCTCCGCTTTTGGGCGAGAACATCATCGACACCATGCAGATGCACTGCCATCAGCCTCCCAGACCGTTTTCTCAGGTCCGCCCCGATCTGACCATTCCCGCCATTCTGGAGAAGATTGTTTTTCAGGCGTTGGCAAAAGCTCCACCCGAGCGCCAACAATCGATGCTTGAACTGAAGGAAGCCCTCGAGTATGCAGAAAAGCAAATCAATGAGGGCAACGGTTCCCCAGCCCGCTCGTCCAGCAGAAATGCCCGCACCACTCGCCAGGGCATGCAAGGCGAGCGTCCGACCTCGCTGCCCAAGCCAATGATGACGGGACCGGACGACTCCATGACCCGCGGCAACAAGTTGAACTCTTCATCAAGGTTGGAACCGGTAGCCGAGCAACGGCGCTACACGACCGGGCGCCAATCGGCTATTAAGCATGCGAAAGTGGAATCGAATCACGAAGGCAACTTGGGCATGACCTCGTTCAAAATCAGCGACGTCGAGAAGTACTCAACTTTCAAGCGAATCCGCCCCCTGATTATCTGGGGTGTAGTCAGCATCGTGCTTCTTTCCGCTCTGATCGCCCTAACCCTGGCTATCATCAAGCACTAAATCTCGCATCACAGCGTTAATAAAGCACTAAATATGGTGCAACAGAAAGTCGCCGGTGCAGGCGAAACGAGACCGCCGACACTTATGCCTAATAAGGCATAAAATTTCATAAAACCTATGCCTCATTAGGCATAAAATCTCATAATTCGAAGAACTGACGGCAAAACGTTCGATAGGTAAATATTCTGGTTCCGACTTCAACAAGACACCGTCGCCGGTGCAGGCGAAACGGCACCGGCGAGGCGAGCTTGTTTTTGTCGTGGTGAACCTGAGTGCTTTCGATCTAACCGCGGCGTCCGTGTCCCCCGCCTGAGTGCATGGCTACTCCGCCTGCCGTGTGAGCGGCTGCGATGGCGCCATGACTGGCGAGTTTAGCGGCAGATCCAAGTCCGGACGTGCCGGCTGACGCTCCTGCGTGTCCGAGATGGCGACCTATCGATCCTAACAAACCGCCACCACCACTTGTGGTGCCCGATCCCAATCCTGAGCTGATCGAACCCAATCCTCCGGACGAGCCGTGGTTGCCGCCCAGCAGCCCACCGAGGAAACCATGATGTCCGCTTCCGGAGCCACCGAATCCGTTGCCACCAAATCCGCTACCACTGGATCCATTACCACCGAAGCCATTGCTGGCAACGCCAGTGCCGCCGAAACCGTTGCCACCCATACCGTGGTGCCAACCGTTGCCGTTCTGCCATGGCTCACCGGTGCCGTTATTACCCGCTTGTTGGTACGGGTTGGAACCGTAGCCTGTCTGAGGATAACCCTGAGAGCCGTAGGGGTATTGAGATGAAGAAGGATAGTAGCCAGAGTTGTAGCCACTGTTGTAGGGAGAGTAGCTCGAACTACCCATCCCGCCCATCATGCTTGACATTCCATAGGGCATACCCATGCCCATGCCACCCATTCCGTAGGGCATTCCGCCCATGCCCATACCGCCCATCGGCATGCCCATGCCCATTCCGCTGCCGCCCAGCATACTCATGAGAGCATAGGGCATGGCGCTGCTCATACTCGATCCATAACCACCGGATCCGGGATAGCCACCATATCCACCACCACCATAACCAGGGTAGCCGGCATAACCCGTCATCGGCATGGAAACGGGCATGGCGCCCATGCCGTTCATATTATTGAACTGATTCCAATTGTGATGATGATGGTGACTGAAGGGAAATCCGCTGCCTGACATAGAAGCCGGTATCATCGGGGAGGCGCCGACGCTGCCGTTACTAATAGTTTGCATGGGTGGAGAAGCGATGTTGTTGCCAAAATTTCCCATCATATTGTGATGGTCGAATCCCATCATGTTGCCCGCTGTATTGCCGGCGAAGGGAGTAGTGCCGGAAGAGAACTCATGTGAACCGTGGGAGCCGCCAAAGAAGCCGCTGCCGGCGTTCGATATGGCGTTACCAACGTGACTGGAACTGCCGCCGCCAAATGCTGAAGCGGCTCTGAAAGATCCACCGCCGTGGGAGCCGCCGCCGAAGAATGATCCACCTCCATGAGAACCGCCGCCGCCACCACCGTGACCATGAGCCAAGACGGGCGACTGTGCGATGCTAAGTAAAATTCCAAATGCCAGTGTCAATCCGGATATATTTCGATTGACGCGCGTGCGATGATGGAAGCCGTCCATTTGAGAGCTCCTTGTATGCGGGTTGTTTACCGGTCTATGTTAAGGATGGATCTTTATCGTGGAGAAGTTGTGAATTTACAACTCAACGAGAACAATTATTTTTCCAGTCCCTGAGCCGCGGAAGCGAGCGCGTGCGTTAGAGTGCTTCGGAGGATTGTTGAAACAAATTGTGTCGTGTTTGAGCTACAAACTTTCTCACCCCAATTATTTGAGCAGCATAATAATTGGATCGGAATTCTATCTGAAGCTCTAACTGAGGTTCTAGCGAAGTTCTACCTGAAGGTATCGAACTGGAAGTTTCGGCTGAAGTTCTAGCTGAAGTTCCAGCTGAAGTTCCAGTTGGATTCTATTTGCAAGTTCCGAACTGGAACTTTCGGAACTGAAGTTCTGGTTGGAGTTTTCTATCGAAGTTTTCGAACTGGAGTTTCGAACCAAAGTTTCTAGTTGCCCAATCTATTTGATACGGCGCAAGCCGGGTCTGGGCAAGGTCAACATCTCGTCGAAGTGTTGGCGAAGAAAATCGATTACTTCGCTTTCGACAATTTTTTTGTCTTCCTTCTCAAATTCAGCCCGCTTGACCTTGACCCGTGAGGAAAGAAACTCTTCCCACGGCATCTCTTCATCACGTTCAGGACCGATCGCTATATCTAGCACGAATGTCTTACCCACAGGTGTGCGGCGCAGATCGAACATGAGCGCGTTGATGACGTCGCGCGTCTCTTCTTCATTGAGACGATCGTCAGGAAGATCGAAGTTGTAGCAGTTGCCGTGTTCAACTTTCATGGCGGATACCGACGGGGTATGGATGACGGAGTATGGATATTGTACAGAACGTGCCTGATTTGGTCTCGCTAATGGCGACCTAATCGAGCATATTTAACTCCCCTGGTCTGTCTCAAAGGATCTTCCTGGCAGAGCAGAAGCAACACGCTGCCTGGTTCCGGTTGTCAGAGGGTTTGTAAATCAGCTGTTGAAAGTAGACGACGAGTCGCAATCTTGGGCGACTTTGTGGACGGCAGAGCGCAAATCATCCAACAGCCAACCAACTGAAACGTTGAGGTCGACAGTCTTTTCGTGTCCTTGCGAGAGGCAGTCTTCGATATTCTCGGCTAAGCGGCTGATCTTTACCAATCCGAATGTGCCTGCTGTACCGCGGATCTTGTGCGCCAATCTTTTCACAGATTCGAACGTCGATCTGTCGCGAATATCGAAGTTTTTGTTGCGGGCGAGAAACTCATCTAACTCTGCGAAAGTGAATCGCAAATATTCGATCTTGGCTTGGTTGAGTTCAAACTGAAGCTCTGAAGCGATAGAAGAAAGCAGATTCTGCTCTGGTGGTGGTGGCGACGCAACGGGAGCGGCCTGAGGTTCGGCGATGCCGAAATCGAGATTGTTCAAATTCTGCGCTCTCAAAAGATCGGCAACAGATGCCGGCACGACTGGCGGCTCCGGCTCGGTAAGAACCGACTGAACTTCTTGCAAGAACGTGGTCATATTTATAGGCTTGCGCAAAATCAGGGGCACGTTCAAATTCTTAGTGAGATGCTGAGTCACCTTTTTGTCGAGCGTGGCACTGGTGACAAAAACGATGGGAGTCTCGATGCCGGATTTTCGTGTCTGCTCTATCCACGACACACCGTCCATGCCCTGGAGCTGGTAAGCCACAATTATGAGATCAAGACTGTGTTCTGACAACGCTGAGGTAGCGGCTGAGGGGTCTTGCGCTTCAATAATATTGAAACCGCCCTGACTGAGAATGCACGATTGTATCTGACGAAAATATTGATCGTCATCTACCAGCAGAATTGATTGCGCATCGGCATGCTGACTTGACACAGACTACTCCGCTCAAATAGATCTGGCTCGCGTGCCCCCGGGATATGAAACCAGTATAGCCGAATAAAGCTGATAGTAGAGAAGTAGGCCGGTCCTCAATTTTGGCAAAATCAAATGTTGTTAGACAACAATTTTCTCCAAGGGCAGAGTTCGAATCAGATCAAAAAGTACGTAATTCCCTCAATGGTCCGGCTTTTCCTGCGTACTTTCCACATGGATGACGCCGTCGCCTTGTGTCACTATCTAATCGACCTGGTGGCATCCCAGTCCAGCGATCGAAAGCACTTCGCGAATCTGACCAGACCGGCGAAATTCTCAATTCCAGAATTAAGCAACAGTCGAGCCATCAGCCGGCGACATTAATTAGAAGGAAAACAACATGAGTGACGTTCAAGGCAATAGCGCGTACCGATGGGATGGTTCCCATAGACCAGACGTTCAGGGAACTCAGGCTCCTCCGGCAGATGCCGCCAGAGACCGTCTTGCCCAAGCAGCCCAAACACCAGGTCCAGATTGCCGAACGCACACCCAAATCGATCCCAACTCGCCAGGGGCAAAATCGTTTGCTCAACACACACGCGAGACCTTAAATCAACCCCTGCAGATCGATCAGGACGGAACCTATCATGTGCAGAGATATGACACCCTGAGCGCTATCGCCATACGAGAACTCTCTCAGTCCGGCAGGCCGGTCACTGGAAAGTCCATTAATGATGTGATGGATCAGATCGTCGCGCTCAATAAAGACAAGTATCCGAGTTTGGAATGTGACCGCGGAACAATCAAAGAGACCTGGCACCTGCGCCTTCCCGACGGTCAGCAACAAACCTATGAGGCACCTCCGCCTCCGGCAGCACCGAGACCGCGCGAAGCTTATAGAGCTCCCGATCCACCGCCGCGCGAGGTCTATCGAGAGGCGCCGCCGCGCGAGACCTATCGAGAGGCGCCGCCGCCTAACGCATACGACAGAGGTTACCGCGTACCGCCTCCGGTCGCGGAAGCGGAAAGAATGCCGCCACCTACCGCTATGGCCCCAAATCCGAGATATTACGAGGCGCCGCCACCCCCGCCGCCGGTTGCCGAACTCGGTTTCGCTCTAGGCGCGGTGATCCGCGGTATCTTTGAGCCCAGACGAGCCTGGGGTTATGGTCCAGGATGGGGAGCACCAGCATACGGATCCGGCTGGGTTGACCCTGCATGGGGACCGGAAATCTATGTCGGTGGAGGCTATCGCCCACGCTGGCACGGGCGTGGTGGTCGCTATTAATCGAACCAGTCCAAATCGCACAGAAATCTCACAGAGGGCGGTCGCCAAAGGCCGCCCTTCTCGCGTCAATATGCCGAACGGCTCAGCCATTGGCTTGTCACAATCATTTCACGGAAACACTCTATAGTCTTTAGCTGTCCAACTCGCAGTTCACGCCGACTTCGAAACCCGTCCGCCCACTAAAACTCAATTTGGTCGAGAGACGGCGTTGGTCTCTTAACAGGCGTTCCAACCTATGGCAGAGCCTCAGACTCAAGCATCCCAGCCGAGCCGTTTTGGCATTGATTCTGGTCGTCCCTCTCACGAGGGTATGATCAAATCGATTGAGAGCGTGTTTCCTCAAAATCGGTCCGAGGCGTTCAGACAGCTCGGACAGCTGGAACTCACAGTAGCGGGCTCTGTATTTAGAAACGATCTGGGCCGTATCAACGCCGACTTACGCATTAGCGGATTGTTGAACGGACCGACCGGCGACATAGAAATCGTCGGCGACCATGGAAACTTCAAGCTGGCACATACCGACCGCCGCGGCAACACGGACGGCACTGCCGTTCTCACAGGACAGACTTCCAAATTCTCCGACAACAACGGCTCGGCCATAGATCAGCTGTTTGATATGGCAGGATCGGGATCCTCATCAAAACTCAATGGCAAGAGCATCGAAGTTCCGCCTACCGTGAAGGCGCCGGCAGTCGATGCCCCTCCCGCAGCGCGAGAACTGACGCCGTTGCCGTCCCCTGGAAGGAACCGGTTCCACGTTGACACCACTGGTGATCCGCTTGCCCCACCCAAAGGCTGGGCACCACACATAGTGCACCCGAGCACTCGTCCTACAGTACAGGAATCGGCTCCTGTTTTCTCCGGCGATTCCCTGCCTGCAAAACTACAATCGGTTAAACCCGTAGCCGGCGAAACTCGAGATACGTCAACTCCTGCGCCTCTGCCAGGTCTGGGAGATCTCTTCAGCGCCCCTTTCAATCTCTCTCCCAATTCCGCTCCAAAGCCGGAAGTGCCTGTGTATGGGAAGAACAAGAACATCGACCGGCAGCCATTTTCTCCGTTCTCGAACGGTCCTCTTCCAGCAGCCGACCCTGCCATTGGCGGCAAACTTAAGAGCGGAGTGCCGCCCGAGACAACGCAAATGCCGTTTCCGCTCGATCCCATCTTCAAAGGTTTGTTCCCTGAACTGAATCTACCGGCTGACCTGAATGGTTCGGTCATCAAACCCGCTCCCGAAGTGAAGGTGCCGGAACGCCCGCCCGAAGTTCCCCATTTGCCCAGCCCAGTGAAAGACAAGCCGATCGCGCCACCACTGGGCATGGTCCCCGGTGATTGGAAGACAGGGGATGTGGATTCCAGTACCGTAGCAGTGGATCACCTGAGCGTATTTGCCACTGGTTTCACGAGAAACGAGGGCGGTCCCAACGATGGACACCTGCGCAAGAATTTCACCCTGCAAAATTACATGGCCTATCAGAAGCGACTAGCAAACGGCGAGAATGTGCCTAGAGATCAACAAGTTCCCTATATTAGCCTGGCGATGGACGATCAAATCGGAATTCAAGATGGTCAACTTGTGCGCATTCCTTCTCTTGAAAAGATGTTTGGAATGCCTCTCAAATTCCGGGTTACTGACACGGGTTCAGCCTTCACCAACCGCCATTTTGACAAGGTAGACGTAAATGTCGACACGAAGGCCCAGGCCAGTGATATCACTACGCGCCGAGATGTCTTGTTCATGAAAGAACCGACTTCTCAGGAGCGCGAAGCCGACCTTCAATTTGCTGCTGACCATAGGGTGCCAACGGCACCATCAAGACATCGCCGCCAACCAGCGCACCATGGGCGAAGGCATCACTAATTTCACCGTACACCAGATTCGGTACTATACAAAAACGACGCCACCAGTTATGCTACCGCCATGATGCGTGAGCAAGATGTGCGTGAAGCTCTATATCTCACCGAGGTCCGGCGGCTCCTCGACCGAAAACCTCTCAGCCTAGTTGTCGACGAACTCGGTGTGATGGAGGGGAAATATAGAATCGATCTCGCCGTCATCAATGATCGCTTGCACGGTTTTGAAATCAAGAGCGCATCCGACAACCTTCTGCGGTTGCAGGCGCAGCAAGAAAGCTACAGCAAAATTTTTGACCGCATGACACTGGTGGCAGACGAGTGCCATGTTGCCGACGCCTTGAAAATCATTCCTGATTGGTGGGGATTGATTGCTGTCAGCATGCGCGAAGGAAAACCTTACCTGAACGAGATCTGGCCTTCGCGTCAAAATCTTGCGGTTGATCCGCTGTCACTTTCCCAACTTCTCTGGCGCCAAGAGGCGCTCGACATACTCGAGGATCTTGGACTCGCAGCCGGAGTACGGAAAAAGTCCAGAAAACTGATGTGGAAACTTTTAGCCGCATGTCTGACTCTTGACGAACTGCGCCACAGAGTCAGTGCCACCCTTCGCAAGCGCACGAGTTGGCGACAGCCGATCAAAGCAAGAATCAAACCTTCAATCAAAGGTTCGCTCAAAACTGCACCTCGGCGAAGAAAACGCCGACGCCGTCGTGCCCGCACCCAAGTCTCCATCGCATTCTAGCGAGGGACATTTCTTTACAGGCAAATTTCAGTCGAACCCGTCCAACATCGAATTAGTTAACTAACTGATCGATGAGATATTCTTCTGCAGTTGGTGCGTCATCCTGATGCTGGGCTGATAAAGCTCGCCACCCGAACAGCATGCTTTCGGCAGAAGGAATGCGTGCCGCAGTAGGCATATAAAGGTGTTGCGCTAAAGCAGACGCGGTCGTCAGAACTGAAGCTGCAAATGCTGTGGAAACAGCACTCAAGATCAAGGAGCGTGTTTTAGATCTATTCCAGTTCATAACTGTTATCCTCGAACCACGAGGGAATTTTTTGCCGAAGCAATAACCCGGAGCGTGACCAGTTTCCTGGTAAACGCTATTTCATCGTATGCTCAATCTGTGAAGAATGCGTGAACCAATTGGACGCAGATCAAATATACTGAGCAATCAATATATATGGTGGAGGTCCCGATGGGAATCAAGCTTTTTCAGGTCGACGCCTTCTCTAGCCGGCCTTTCGGCGGCAATCCGGCAGCCGTATGCATTCTCGAAGAACCACGCACGTACATATGGATGCAGCGCGTGGCAGAAGAGATGAATCTTTCTGAAACTGCATTTTTGATCAAAGAGAAAGATGGCTACAACCTTCGCTGGTTTACCCCTACCGTTGAAGTCGAGCTTTGCGGGCACGCCACCCTAGCTTCGGCCCACGTTTTGTGGGAGCAGGGGTTCCTCAAAGATGATGAAGAAGCGCACTTCTCGACATTGAGCGGCTGGCTTCACGCTCACCGCAGCAACGGCTGGATTGAGATGGACTTTCCGGCAGAGCCGGCAGTGGAAGAAGCACCGCCGAAAGAACTTACACGGGCTCTCGACGTGCCGATAACGTGGGTGGGGCAAAATCGCTTTGACTATGTCATCGAAGTTGATTCGGAGACGACTGTTCGGGCGCTCATCCCAGACTTTCACAAACTGAAACAGTTGCCCGTTCGGGGCATCTGCATCACGGCTCCATCGGCAGCTTCAGAGTTCGACTTTGTCTCACGCTTCTTCGCGCCCTCAGTCGGTATCACGGAAGACCCAGTCACAGGATCGGCTCACGCGTCACTGGGACCTTATTGGGCAAAGAGACTGGGAAAAACCGAACTAATCGCCTATCAAGCATCGCGCCGAGGCGGCATCATCAGAGTCGGCGTCGAAGGCGACCGCGTGCGCATCGGCGGGCAGGCTGTAACGGTCATGCAAGCTGAACTGAGCGAGATCACCTGCCTGGCTGACGAGCGATTAGAGCGCACTCTGGCAATGTGATAAACCGTATTCGCCTTTCACGAAACCTGCACACCTAACTGCTGTAATTACATCGTTACGGGTGAGGCGAATCTGATGAACAAAGCAGTATCCATACTTCTCGCATCAGTTGTGGCGATCGGAGCCATTTGTTCTTCGACGTCGCCAGCGAAGGCCGAGAAGGTCCTGGAAGGGCAAGTTTGCGAAGTCAACGTCCACAAATTGACGACGCAGATAGACTGGTATAAAAATCTCCATAAAGCCGAAAAGGCCGCTGCTGAGCAAGGAAAACTGATCGTCTGGATTCACATGGTGGGCAAGATCGACGGCGCCACTTGAAGCGCCGGCAATAGCCTGAGAGCCGTGTCGCTCTCTACCGAACCAGCTTTCTCGATGCTGCAGAACAACTACATTTGCGGCTATCGCAACATTGCCGACAAGGGTTACGCCGGCGCCTCCGGCAAGCATCAAATCGGCGGCAACGCTGTTGATACCACCAACGGTGCAGGACCACACAATATTCAAATCTTTGTGCTCACAGCTGATGGAACCGTGCTCATGTGCCTACCCGGCTACTGGCACTCCGAAGATCTGGTCAATGAGCTCAGGTTCGCCGACAGTCTGAACAAAGTCTGGGTCGATCCAAACCTGAGCCGCGCTCAGAAAAATCAAGAGTTTCGCGAAATGCAGTTGGCTCACATCTCCGAGCACTCCAAACAAGAGAGAAACCGCAGTCACATGCAGGGGTTCGACATACAGTACGAGATCACCCATCGCCTAAACCATACCGATGTTTTCTACGATCCCCGGCTGGTCGACGTGGCCGCCAAGAAAGCGCCTCCTCAAGACGTGAAGACGACGGATGTAATTATGCATGAACGCATGGCTCAACGCCCATTCGTTCCCTATGACAGGTTCGATGTGGCTGCATACGCCGATTACGGCAAACCCTTCTACGACAAGCACGAAGACTTCCGTATGGCTAACGGCCAGATCGCGCCCGGAGCAAAGCTGAGCAGCGAACCGGTCATCGGCAACGATCCCCGCGCCCATCCCATCGAGCATCAAGTCGAGAAGCAGGGAGTAAGTGTACTCAGAACAGGTCTCACGAGCTTCTTGAGATATGGGTTGAGATAAACCAGGGTTACATTCGGATTCGGCAAAGTCTCCCCCCGATTGAGAAGGTCCGGGAACATCCTTCTTTGCTCAAAACGTATCAAACACCCTGCATTAGTCGGAACGACGAATACATGCGGGCAATTCGTGTTGCTTATGACAAATGTTCGGTCCTCCCTGATATGGAGTTCCAAAACGCTTTTCGCGATTCATTCAAGTCGAAATGATTCGAATGGACTAGGTGAAGAATTCCACAAACGAGTCAGCGAATCGCATGGTTGAGCATCGAAGGCGTCTGGGCGCTTCCTATCGAATGCACGCCTTTCAACTTGGCGTCAAAAAACTCCCACACCATCTTTCTTTCGCCGTACCGCTGGAAATAGGCTCCGGCGTGCCCAGCGCCGGCCACGATTTTGAATGTAGCATCGACATTTTTCGCTCGCAGTGCGTCATATAACTCTTGGCTTTGCGACGGAGGAACAAGAGTGTCTCTGTCTCCGTGCATTATGAGAAAGGGAGGGCAGCTGCTGGTTACATAAGTGATCGGGCTAGCTTGTTTGGCTTCGGCTTTGTGATCCTCGACTCTGCCACCAAGCAGTTCTTCCGTGAATCCACGTGCAGTTGCTTTGCCGGAATGCTGGGCCGCTACAGCCAGCTCTGACTGCCTGGGCAGAGTGACAAGGTCGGTGGGTCCGAACCAATCACATACAGCTTGCACTTTACTTGATACATGCAGATCTCCTACATTGCCTTCCATGGCCGGGTCACCACTGGTAGTGCCGAGCATAGCCACAAGATGACCGCCGGCAGACTCGCCCCAGACGCCGATTTTATTGGGATCGTATCCATACTCGTGGGCGTGTTCTCGCAACCATCTAATCGCAGCTTTGCAATCGTAAATTTGCGCCGGCCATAGGGCTTCGTGACTGAGACGATAATTGATCGTAGCCACGGCGTAGCCTCTGTTGAGCAAAGGAATGAAGAGGTGCTCCTGCTCTTTATCTCCGGCTGACCATCCGCCGCCGTGAACGTGAACGATCAGCGTGAGGGGATTCTTGGTTTTGTTTTCGGGGATGAAGATATCCAATTTGTGAGCGGACTCGTGATTGTTGGGCACGTAATCTAGGTTTCTCAATACCCGCAGACCGTCCGGCCATTGCATGAGCTTTTTCCGTTCCAGAGCAATCGCCCGGCGCTCCGCCCGCAAACCGGCCAGCTCCGGATGATCTTCCGGTCGCCACGGATCGTTTCGATTCACCGGTTGTGACTGAGCTTGGGAGCAGGCTGCCATGGCTATGAGGGCAGCAGTTGCGGTTGAAAATAAGTTCCTCATCAATCTCCACTTGCTATTGCTGGTGCACTAATATTACGGTATGACACGGCAGAGCTAACTGGCACGTATCGAATACAGTACATAAACCGGTCTGATTCACACTTTCACTTGTAACCTTCGAGTTGTCCAGATGCCGAGCTATACAGTAACCGCCGTGACCATAGGCACCTTTGCTCTTGGTGAATCTGACAAGATCCTTACCCTTTTCACGGCTGAACGGGGTCCGGTACGCGCCGTAGCAAAGGGAGCGCGCAAGCCGGGTGCCAAAATATCAGGTCGGTCCGACGTTCTCGATGTAAACAAACTCCTCGTCAACACCGGCAGATCGCTCGATATTATTACTCAGTCCGAGGGTGTCGAGACGTTTCGACCTCTGCGCCAGGATCTGGAAAGGCTCTCGTATTGCCTGTATTACGCCGAATTGACGCAGTTTTTTGGTCAGGGCCTGGCAGAAGAGAGCGAGCTCTACTTCGAATTCCTCATCAACTCAATCCGCCAGCAGTCAGAGAAATCAGCTGATGCCTGCCTGCTGTGCCTCGAATTCGAGCTGTCCATGCTCGATCTGCTCGGTCTCAAACCGGAGCTGGATGCGTGCGTTACGTGCCGAACCCCACTCACCGATCATTTACTCGCTGACTTCCACTACGAACTGGGTGGCATCGTATGCCAGCGCTGCTCCGGGCAAACTCTTGCCGTTCGCGAGACGGGACGCGGCTATAGCGGAAGCAACTTCGGCAGGGGTTCCCAGAGTATACACATCACACCGCTGGTGTGGAAACGGCTAGTTCTTGCCAGCCAGGGACAGGTGCATGAAAGCAGCAGCAACACCACGACCAATCTCGAGCGCGCCAATCAAGCAGCCAGGCGCGTTACCCAAAGTTACATCGAGCATCGAGCCGGTCGCCGCATGAAGTCACTTGACCTCATTAGTCAGCTCTAGGCTCTTCTTCGATATCTTAAGGTTTTATCCTTATCACAATGGTAGTGGAAAGGCAGTCCTCAAGCGGCTAGAATTAGCTTCTATAGGGAACCTTTATGGGTTCTCAATGAACAAGAACTATATGTCGCCTATTGTCCTGCATTAGAGGAGAGCGGTCGTGGCTAGTTTACGTGATACAGATCCGGAGATTTTCGAACAACTCAAGGGTGAGCTCGAACGTCAACAAAACGGCATCGAGCTTATTGCCAGCGAAAACTTCGTCAGCGAAGCGGTTCTCGAAGCGCAAGGGTCCGTCTGCACCAACAAATATGCAGAAGGATTGCCGAAAAAACGTTACTACGGCGGCAACGAGCACATGGACGTCATCGAGCAACTGGCTATCGATCGCGTCAAAGCTCTGTTCAGTGCTCCCCATGCCAACGTTCAACCGCACTCTGGAGCCCAAGCCAACATGGCGGTCTTCTTCGCCATGCTTCAGCCAGGCGACAAAA
>Ga0206838_10101_pt1 | contig 27581 bp, 20 predicted proteins | sample Alteio_BWOrgCont_26_FD_152879 | JGI IMG/M metagenome (GOLD analysis project Ga0206838, IMG submission 152879) | Enriched cells from forest soil in Barre Woods Harvard Forest LTER site, Petersham, Massachusetts, United States -... | ecosystem: Environmental > Terrestrial > Soil > Temperate forest >...
CGATGGAGAAGAAGGCTGATCCTTGCTCGGACACCAGGCCGCCTACGAGAGTGAAGAGGAAGTGCTCGTGCACCGCTTCGGACCAGTGATATAAGAGTTAACGCAGAGAATTCGCAGCTGCGCGAGTACATCTTGGCGGGCGGCTTCCAGAACCTGAGGCAGGGCGGTATCGAAGCCACTCGTTCTGGCCAGATTGGAGTGGCGATGCCACTGCTCGACCAGCGCCTTTGCCGTGAGCTTGCTGCCGATGATGGCGCCCGCCTCACTGCGCGACTTGCTGCCGCAGCCGTCCGCCACGATGACAACCGATACGCCGGCGTTCTGCCGAAGGTCGTAGGCGTCTTGGTTATTCTTTCCTATGGTTAGGTTGCCGTCACACAAATGGTCCCGGCCGAGCATTGAGCCCGCCGCAACTTCGAAGTGACTGTTCATTGGCAGCTTCTCCTGGTTCGAGTTCGACTTGTAGTCGCATGAAGGATGGACTCCACCGGAAAGCGGAGCTTTTGTCATTTACGCCAAGTGACTAATGAATGCGATGTGTCTGGAAAACCTTTGCCCAACGAAGAATGAAGCAATATGAGTCCACCTTAAACATTTGGGTTGAGTCCAGTAAATCGAATGTGTCCAGTACTACATGTCTTTGTGTAACGCCTTGTCGGATATGGTCTATTTCCTCCATTCCATACGTAGTTTCCGCCGCCCCCTCGCTAGCGAAGCTTAGCAACCGCTAATAAGGAATGGAACTCACATGGACTCCCGCTAGCAGCGCATCGCCCTCTCACTTTTTCATGCTGTTCTTTCGCCATGCCTGCGTTAACTCTTATATCACTGGTGGTGTCACAAGATTCGTTGAGGAAACGCCATCGGGCTTTCAGTCGAGCAAACTTTAGTCTCATTCCGGTTTCCACTAAGGTTTGGCAATCTAGCATCAAGGCTCAACCTCTGAGCATTGCCGGAATTGCCTGAGGACATCTGTATCTTGCGGTCGTGTTTCCGACTTTTGGGCAAACGCACAACAGTTACTCTTAAAGACAGAAAAAAGGTCGAAAATTGCCAAAAAGATGAGACTCGTAGGCAAGTCCGATGGCACCGCCGGTGGTGCCACTGCGGGCAAAAAAAGACAGGGCGAGATAATCCCCGAGTTGGCGTTGTTGGCAACGGCTCGGGGATTGATGGCACGACGGTAGCCGGAGTTCTCTGACCCTCGATCAGCTCGATCTCCAGCCACCGTCGAAGCGGCCTTCTTACGCCTTATTTTCGGACTCCACCCGCGCCGTCACCTCCGCGAGCTTGGCGTTGGAGCGGTCATCCGTTCCCAAATAGGTCTCGCTGAGATCTTGGCCGGTAATGACGTTGAAGTCGTCCGCGGCGTATTGAGCCAGCCACGAACCGGGGCCGCCCTGAGGAAAGCCCCACGACGCCTTCACCTTGCCGCCTTCGGGAAGCTCGATCATGGGAGTGTTTACAGAGCGAGGCGAGTACATGCCTGGCTTGCCTTCGACCGCCTTCCAGCGCAGCCCGAACATGCCGTTGTCGATGGGCCAGGACTGCGCTTTGTCCGTTCCCTGGCCACGAGTGATGATCCAGTCGTCGACGGAGACCGCCTGACCGCCCGGCTGCTCTTTGGTAATTACCTTGTATCCGGGATTGGCGGCGAGAAACGCGGCCGTCACCTGAACAGCGACAACCTCCTCGTATTTCTTGTCTCCCGGTTTCAGATCAGGCTTGATGAAGATGAAGATGGCGGAGGCGGGAGCGGCGGCGAACAGGGCGGCAGGATCGTTGATTAACTTGACAGACATGGATGTCTTCCTTTGTGCACTTATAAAAAGTGGGTCGCACCGTGCCGAATTCTTACCGTCGGCTCAAGAGGCTTCTAACCTCAAGCGGCCACATACGCGCCCTGGCGCGCTGCGTTTGTTTGGTGACACTATATATGGTGTGACGGGATCTTAAGTGTGGCGTGATAGGTTCTAAAACGATTAGGGCTCCGCCAGCGGCAGAGCCCTGTTGCATTGTTACGAGACGCTTTCTAGCAACGCCTCCAGGCGTGCGACCTCCGCCTTGGCTTCCGCGATCAAGCGCGGCAGGCGCTCCCGCACCGCCGCATGCGCATCCTTTTTACCTTCGAAGCACTCGTGCGAGAGCACAACTCCACCCAAATCTCGATCTCCCAGTCGCCATTGGTTGCGAGCGGCTTCAAACGGCGCTGCTATCGACGCCACCAAACCAGCGTATCATCATTGGGGCGTTGAACAGCCCATCCCGTCTCTGCTCTATTCCACCTGGTGACCACTTCTTTGAGCACTTCTCGGGGCTGATCCTCGATTTTAACGCTTATCGAGCCGCCATTCTCCAGGAGCCGCCACTCTCTTCCAAGCTGTTCGCGACAGATATTTTCTACGGCATTCACTCGGATCTCAAAGGCTTGGCGAGCTTCGGTAATAAGTTGAGCATACGGCATCATAGTCATGTTCATCCTCGTTCACTGTCCGATTGGGTTGCAGGCTGACGAGGACCGATCGCAGGGTTTCTGGATCTGATCCGCCGGCACGCCTGGACTGGATATGCGAGTCTTTATTTAGGGTTAGGGCTTGGTCTGGTGCGGTTTGCTCCTGGAAACGAGTAGCGATTGAATTGACCAGAGCGTGGCACCGGTTGTGGTGCCGGCACAATATAGGATTGGCTCCAAATGCCAGTTTGTACGTGGTTTCACCATGCGGTTACAGGCATCGCATGTGATACCAAAGGTGGAGAAGGCGTAAGAAAAAGCAACGGTGGGTGCGGCTAGCGTAAACGTGGAGGCAACGTAAGAAGAGGCGGGCCGGAAAACGCGGCTGTTGCCTGCGTGGAGACGGCGTAAGAAAAGGACATGACGAGCGGCGCTCTCGTAAACGTGGAGGCGGCGTAAGAATTTGTCGCCCAACTCAAAACCAGGAGAAATAGTAACGCGGGGCAATTTCGTCTATCATCAATGTGTATTTGATCTATTTGAAATGTACGCGTTGCTTGACAATGGTAACAGTTCTCCTCATCGAAGACGACATCGAGCTGCTAAATGGGCTGACGGCCTGGCTCTCTGCTAACGACTTCATGGTCGATGTCGTCACCCTGGGAAGGGCGGCTCTCGAAGCCCTTAATAAATCAAGCTATGACGTCATCGTGCTCGACTGGAGGCTGCCGGATATAAGCGGTTTGGAAGTGTGTCGAGCCTATAGAAAAGGTTATGGAGAGACGCCTATAATCTTCCTCACCGCCATGGGTGACATCGATAGCAAAGAGTCTGCTCTTGATGCTGGTGCCGATGATTACATTCCCAAACCGTTCGACTTTAGAGAGTTGTCCGCCCGCATCAGGAGCGTTCTCAGGCGCGCGCACGGAGTCCCTCGGAATCTCTCGGCCGGCGGATTGACGCTGGAGCCCAGAACGAGGATGGTCACCGACGGTACCGCCAAAGTGCGATTGACCCAGAGAGAAGCGGCTCTGTTTCAGCACTTGCTTCACCACCCCAATAAATTTTTCGGCGCTCACGACATTAGAGAAGTAGTTTGGCCGGCCGATGGAGGCAAGACAGATGACACCGTGCGCACCTGCATGAAGACCTTGCGGGAGAAGCTCGACGAGTTCGGCAAAGGTGATCTGATAAGGACCGTGCCGGGAGCCGGATACATCCTGGAAATAAACTAGACATACGGGTTTTGCCTTGTTCTCTCATTTGTCGCTGGCCAAAAAAGGATTGATACTGGTTTTGGTGCCGGTCGTGTTTGAACTGGTCTTCGTAGCTGCGCTCACGCTGGTTCTCCACTGGTACAACCAGGAATATACCAAGACGGAAGACTCCAGAAAGACCTTATACAGCCTCATGGGCATCGCTGCTTCTTTAGCCGAGGTAGGCGGATTGGTTCTCGACCATACCAGCCGACCGAGCCCAGAACGGTTGGCGCGACTCTCTTCTATGCTCGAGACGAAGCGCGACTATCTGACAAAATTGGAGGCTACCTCAAACCCTCCTGAACTGAAGAGAACTATTGCTGAATTCAATTACCTTCTTGGCGATGGGAGGAGGCTGATTGAACGAGTGAAAATGGCTGGAAAACGTGCTTCAGGTTATTCAGATCCTGAAATTGTGATGCTCCGGATGTATGAGGCCTATGAACTTCTCGATCACTGTCGAGCATTTTCTAGTGTCTTCCTAGCGGACGAAGCTCGTCTGAGCGTGAGCGGACCCGAGCAAGTACAAAGATTCAACAACCTGCTGTTAACTATGGTAGTGGGTGGTGTGCTCCTCAACATCACTCTTTGCATACGTTTGGCCACGCTTTTGTCCGCGGATGTAATTAAACGATTGGACAGGATCACATCAAACGCAAGTCTGTTGTCATCGAACAGAAAGCTCTTTTCCACAGATGGAGGATCGGATGAAATAGCCCAGCTGGACGCGGTATTGCATGTCACTGCAAGCACGCTGTCTGAGACTTTAAAGAAAGAATCAGCGGTTTTGAACCATTCAGCCGAAGTGATCTGCTCGCTCGATAGCTCTTTGAAGTTCATCACTATCAGTCAGGCCGCTAGAGCGATTTGGAAGTACGATCCGCGCGAGCTTGTGGGAAAAGAGATCTCATCGATTCTGGCGGAGCCGACGAGAACCCAATCGTTGTGGAAGTTTCAAGGGATTCGTGAACACTCCGGTTCTGGCCAACTGGAAAACATCGTTCTCAAAAAAGACGGAACTCCGCAAAATACTCTCTGGAGTGTGTCATGGTCGCAGAATGATTCATGTTTCTTTTGCGTTGGGCAAGACGTGACCCATTTGAGAACTCTGCAAAGACTGAAGCGAACGTTTCTTGCGGCCGTCAGCCACGATCTTCGGGCTCCCCTGACATCTATATCGATGAGTCTAGCGAAGTTGAAGTCCGATGGCGATGTTCGATTGCCCGAGTCGTTCTCTAAATCTATATCAGCCATGCAGTTTGCTGTTACCGGAGCCATGTTTCTTACTTCCGAGCTTCTGGATTTGGAGAAGCTCCAGACGAAGAGCTGGAAGATAAGACCGCAACCTGTAAGTCTTTCCGAGGTATATGAGTCAGCTCGGGGTCTCCTCGCTCCCCTGGCGAGCTTTAGTCTTGTCTCCTTTGATAATCCCGACGGAGATGCTTATGTGCTCGGTGATGAGAAGTTATTGACTCGCTGCCTGATGGCCCTTTTGAGAACGGCGATGCGGCTCACTCAGGCACATGCTCTCGTGCAAATTTCCATAAGTTCAGCCGACCACATAGCCAGGGCTTGTATATCGTTCGAATGCGATGCCGCGGTCTGGTCCGAATTCAACGCACAGTTCGACCGGATAAGCATTGCCAGTCAAAGACTGGGCTCCATGGCACTGATCGAAAGCGGGGTCGGACTTTCGCTGCTCATTGCTGTCTTGAGCGCTCAAGAGCAAAAGGCGGAAGTCTCCGTGAACCAGACGCCTGCAGGCTCGACTCTAATTCTTTCACTGCCCGCTCTTGATCCGGAGATTGGGCCATGATTCAGCCTTTGAGCTTGATGCAACGAGCATTGCTTATCGTCAGTATTCCCATCGTGTTCCAGCTCGGGTTCGTATTCAGCCTCTATGCGTTAATCTGGACGGTTGAGGGTGAGTTGCTTCGTGAATCGACAAAGCGGCAGGCAGCGACCCAGACTGTCTCCAGGTTTGTGCGCTATTTGGCTGATCCTGACCCGATGCAGCTTATCAACCAGGATATTAAGGACAATAGCCTGGTCGATTATTTGATCAAGAACGGTCAACTCAATCAATTCGAGATTAAGGAGATACTGAAGGCTCGGGCAGCTGAGGAAAATTTGAAGGCTGTCGTTAACGTAATAAATTCCCGAGGCCAACCCGGTTTTGACAAGTTTAAGCGTTATCGTCCCGACTTAGTCGCCGCCACTTACCAATTTACGGCCGCTTGCGCTTCTGTGGCTGATGTCCTCAACGCTAACAGCAACGACAGTTTGAGTCGCACCGGCAAAGAAACAGTGGTGCGATTTCTCTGGCTGGCGGCCGCCGCCAGCATCCCGGTTGCCCTCGTTCTCGCCTACCTGTACGCCATCAGCATTTTGCGCCCGATCCGAAGAATTATTGACAACAGCAAGCGCTTGTCTGCGCGCCAGCCCCTTGAGCCACCCCTGACTGGCAGTGACGAGTTGGCCAGACTGGATTTGCTGCTCCATGAAGTGTCGAAGCAGATCAACGAAGCGCAAGCGCATCAGCGGTCTGTCCTAGCCAATGCCCAGGCCCTCATTTGTACACTAGATGCCGGGGGCAAAATCCTCACTGCTAATCCTCGCGCCCTGGCGCTCATAGGAATCGATGACCGCGACCTCATCGGCAAGCGCCTGCCGGAACTGGTTTTTCCAGAGGACAGAGAGAAGGCAGGCAAATACCTGAAGGAGTGTTGTTCCGGCACCCAGGCACAGGAAGTGGATCTAAGACTTACTCACAAAGACGGTTTCTTGATTGAAACCCGGTGGACGTGCGTCTGGGTGCCCACCGAACAGACTCTGTTTGCTGTCGCTCACGATGTTTCCGAGCAGAATCAAATCGATCGGGCCAGACAATCGTTTCTTAAGATCATGAGCCAAGAGTTGCGTCAGCCGCTCAGGCTTATTCTGAGCGAGGCTGAGTTCTTGTCGTCGCAGTTGGATGTGTCTAAGCAGGATTCGCCCGCAGGGGAAACAATGCCGGCAAAATCAACGAAGCTGACTGAGATTGAGCGAATCGAAGCAAACGTGCGAAAACTGGTGGAGGTAGTGGACGAGCTTGTCGTCTCCGTCGACGCCACTCCCGAAACGGAAGGGCTGGATCTGCAAGAGTGCGATTTAGACGAGATTTTTGCCGCCGCTGTCGACCTGGTCATCGACTTTGCCAGATCCAGGGAGATAGACATTATCGTTCCGGCTCAGTGTCCAAAAATAGTGGCAGATCGAAATCGATTGTTGCAGGTGGTTTTGAATCTTCTTTCCAATGCTGTTAAATTCAGTCCTCAAAAGGGCGCCATTACTATCGGTTTGAAACCAGACGGAGACTGGATTGAGGTGACAGTCGTTGATGAAGGCCCCGGCATCGACGAGGCTATCCGGAGAAGTATTTTCGAGCCGTTCCAACAAGGTGATGCTCAGCCAGACGGAATTGGACTGGGTCTGGGATTGTCCATCTGCAAAAGGATTATCGAAGGGCATGGGGGACTGATTGGGGTTAGATCTATCACCGGCTCGGATACTCAGAAGAATTGCGAGTTCTGGTTTCGTTTGCCCACGCAGTTGAGTTGATGGCTTCAATTTTTTATAGGCGCTACGTGGGCGGCGCGCTTTAACGCTTGCCCACTCCGCTTAGCTTAGATAGAGCCAAAAAGCAGAAGAGCCGTGCGTAGCACGGCTCTTCTTGATGTGGATTGAACTGTTTAATACCTTACCTAATCCAAGAGACAGCGTGCGCTTATCTCTTTTTGCCTTTTTTGGCTGCTTTTTTGGCTGGTTTGGCAGCTTTCTTAGCAGCTGGTTTGGCAGCTTTTTTCGCGGCTGGCTTAGCAGCAGCGGCTTTCGGCTTGGCGAGCACCAAATTTGGTTGCTTCGCGCGGCCATTTACGATGTCTTTGAGTTCTTTTCCGGCGCGGAACGCAGGTACTCTCGCTGCAGCAATTTTGAGCGGAGCGAGTGTTCTCGGGTTGCGGCCAGTGCGCGCTTTGCGCATGCGACGCTCGAATGTTCCGAAACCAACAAGGGTAACCTTGTCGCCTTTGGACAATGCAGCGGTGACGCTATGAATCAACGCGGAAAGTGTACGAGTAACTTCAGACTTGGGTGATCCTGTAGCCTTAGCTACGTGTTCAACGAGCTCAGCTCGATTCATTAGTTTTTCTCCTTATGGGAACGCTCATTCCAACCCACAAGCAGGGATGATAACACCACGCTTCTGAATAGACAATAGATTCTGCCTGCAATTCTGCAAAATTCTTTTTGGCGGTGTTTTTCAAACGAGGCTGCTATCAATATTACATGCGATTGGCTATATCGGCGGATATCGAACCTCGGATGGGCCCGTGGTCCTAGAAGTAAGCTGGATGAGCGTTTTGCTCAAATCAACCTGCCATCAATATCGCAGCGGCACCCTCTCGAGCGTCAGATTTGAAAGCGGCAGACCGACCGCTTTTACATGACATCCTCGTTACATCGGCTGAGATAGAGGAGAAAAATCGGATCTGGTTTGAAGTTCTACACGACAGTATCTGAGCCATTTTGCGGAGAACAGCAAAAGTGCGTATCTGTATTGATGATCGCAGTGTATATATTGTGGATGTGTGTAATCTAGCTATCGCCTGTGTTTCAGCTCGCAGGGAAGAGCCCTGCACCTCATGCGGTGGCACCGAAAAAATTCGTGGCAGTGGAGATGAGCTGAATACTTTCATTGAGCGGCCGAGAATCATATAAGTAGATATCGTCCGGAGGCCATATAATTTCATTCCAGGCATTTCACAGATCATGCGGCGTTTCTCGCATAAGGCTTCAACATGACAACCGACTCGATCTTCTCCAGAGTATTACCCTCCCTTCTTCTGTTCGCAGCCGGTATCACAACAAGCGCAGCCACTGCAGGCGACATGGAAATGATCGCCCAGGCGCCGCCGCCGTCCGGTCACGTCGAGCCCGTCAATAAGACGGCTTCCTCTACGCCTCCTGTTGCCAAGCCACTCCAGGGGCAAGCAACTCACTCTGCTGAGACATCAGGAAAACCGTCGTTATCAAACGAGCAGCTCCTCAAGGCGAGCAGCGTTATGGTCGGCAAGTTTAAAGGGACCTGGCAGATGTTTCTCCAGAATCCTTGCCACACCGGCAACGCGTCTTTGGGCAGTACGATCGTGCCTCGAGGAAAATTGCATTGGAGTTTTCCCGCTGAAGGGCCAATCGATTCATCGCCGGCGGTATATAAAGGAGTGGTTTATGTCGGCAGCGACGACGACAATGTGTATGCTGTCGATGAGCGCACCGGCAGCATGCTCTGGCATACGAAACTGGGCGACAAAGTGAAATCGTCTCCAGCCGTGAGCAACGACATTCTCGTAGTCGGCTGCGAAGACAAGAAGCTCTACGGGCTTGATACCCGCACCGGCAAAGTTCTCTGGAATTTCGAAGCGGCCGATCGGATCTCGTCTAGCCCGGCAGTCGATGATGGAGTCGTCTATGTCGGCAGTTGGGACGGCAACTTGTACGCCGTTGATCTGAAAAGCGGAACCCTCAAATGGAAGTTTGCCACTGAAGGCCGCATCACTTCTTCGCCTGCCCTGGGCCCGGGCATGGTTCTGGTTTCGTCGCACGTTGGTTCTGTCTTCGCCCTCAATATGGAAGACGGCGCCGTTATATGGCAGTACAAAACCGGCGGCAAGATCTTCTCTTCCCCTCTGGTTTTCAACGGCTGCGTCTACTTCGGCAGCTGGGACAAGACGTTTTACGCGGTGGAACTTGATTCCGGAAAAACTCGTTGGAAGTTTCACGCCGCCGAGACATTCAGCATCTCTTCTGTGGCTGCCAACGGGCGTGTGTTCGTCGGTAACGATGATCTCAAGATGTATTGCCTCGATGGCGTCACCGGCAAAATGCTGTGGAAGACTCAGTTGAACAGTCCCGTTCCATTGCTGACGTCATCGCCGGCCCTGGAAGGCAACATGATGTACGTAGGCAGCAGCGACGCCAACATATACGCCATCGACATTCGCAACGGCGCCATTAAATGGAAGTACAAAACCCAGAGGCCCATCGTCAGTTCGCCCGCCGTCTCTCTCTCGGGAGTGTGTGTCGGCAGTCAGGACGGAAATTTATACTCTATCGATTAGGGCATTGACCAGGGCTTAGCTTGGCTTACCTTGGCTTAGCTTGGCTTACATTGATCTTGCCGCCGCCGGTGATGCCATTTTTTCTTCTGGTCTTCTCAATTGAAACTGTCGGACCGATGTCCTCAAGCGGCTGCAGCTAATGAAAACCAAGATGATGTTTTGCTGCTCGAATGGCGACGACCATGCAGGAAGGAAGCCAATCTGTTATAAGATTAATTGCCTGTAGGGTAACCGCTCGGTTGATTCACCATGACATCGCGATGGCGATGAAATGTTCTGATAAACAAGGCAGCTAGCTGGTTTGTGGCTACGGCAGGGGCGGGGAGTGTCCTGTTTTTGAAGGAAATGGAACAGGCCTGATCTCGCGTCAAACAGAGTGGTTAAGGGAATTATTGAAGAGAGACCGCAATTGACGATTGGGCGCGTGGAGGGATAGATGTTCAGCTGGTTTCGAAATTTCAGCATAAACGCGAAGCTGGTTTGGTCGTTTTTGATCATGATTGGTGGTTTCATGATCGCTTGTTGGTGCGCTTACAGCGCCATCGAGACCAACAACGAGCATACGAAGATGGCTCTGAAATCTAGAGATCTAGCCGAAAAAATGACCTCGGCGCGTCAAGATATCTCCAAAATTATCATTCGCCACTACGTCCATAATCTGTCCTCCACCAGTGATGATGAAGACAAGAAGGACATAACTGACTCCACTCAAGATGTCTACAATTTGATCGCCGAGCTGAAGCAAATGGCGGCTAGTGACCCCGACGCCATGCACATGCTCGCCGATCCTACTACCGGATTGGAAGCCAGAGTCAAAGACTATGCCGGTACCCGAGACACCGAACAGCTGCCGGCGATTTTCAGAAATGAGATAGAGAAAGCCGGTCAGATCTCCGTATCTACTCAGTCGCAAAGGTTCACCGACATTATCGAATCGGCCCACAAACTGGCTGAGCACTTCTCTGTCCAAGCCAAAGAATCAGGGGACGCAGCCACCAGGCTGTTCCTCATTATCGGCGTTCTCATGGTGGTACTGTCTGTAATTCTCTACACCATCCTCAGTGAATCAATCGCCAGACCACTGGCTGATTTGAGAATTGCGGCCGAGAAGTTGGCCATAGGCGATATCAACGTCTCTGTGGGAAGCTCTGACTCTCACGATGAGGTGGGCGCCCTGATGCGAGCGTTCAGCAGTCTGGGCCAGTCCTGGCGCAAGATTGCCGTATCGGCAAAGCAGATTGCTGAAGGAGATTTGGGTCTGCGCTTGACGCCGCGATCTGAAGTAGACGTCTTCACCGAGTCATTCAACGTTCTTGTGGAAAGCATGTCCGTCATTACTCAAGAGTTCAGGGAAGCTGTACAAATCGTCAGCACCACCGCCTCTGAAATTCTTGTTTCCGTCAATGAATCGGCTGTGGGCGCCACCGAAACCGCCACGGCAGCCAACCAGACGTCGGCAATTGTTGAACAGGTGCGGCAGACCTCCCACGTTGCCAGCCAGAAGGCCAAGCAAGTTTCCGACAGTGCTCAGAAAACGGCTCAGATCACAGCGGCCGGACGAAAAGCAACCGAGGACATCATCGAGGGGATGAACCGCATCAGAGAGCAGGTAGATTTGATCGCCGAAGCCATGGTGCGCTTAAGCGAAAAGAGTCAATCGATTTCGGGCATCATCGCCACCGTTGATGACCTGGCAAAACAGTCCAACCTGCTTGCCGTCAACGCCTCTATCGAAGCGGCGCGAGCCGGCGAACTGGGCCGTGGATTCGGGGTTGTCGCCCAAGAAGTGAAAAACATGGCCGAGCAGTCCAAACAGTCGACGGCTCAAGTGCGCGCCATTATTGCTGAGATTCAGCAAGCCACAAACGCAGCCGCTATGGCTACTGAGTTGGGCGGTAAAGCTGTTGATGCGGCTTTGCAGCAGTCCGGCCGCGCTGGTGAATCAATTGCCGTATTGGCCGGCAGCGTGTTGGAATCAGCTCAGGCTGCAGCCCAAATCGCTGTGTCCAACCAGCAACAACTGGCGGGAGTCGACCAGGTGGCGACTGCCATGGCGTCCATTCGTGACGCCTGTGAAGAGCATATCGTGGCGATCAAGCACGTAGAAGTGGCGGCCACTCGCTTGAACGACATAGGGGTCAGATTGAAGGGGTTAGTCGACAGATACGACGTCTGGAGCGGCACAGAGTACGGTTCAGAACAAGAGTCGTTGTCCGGCGACGGCGACGAATCAGAAGAAGCTGCGGTCTCCATGAGATAGGGCGCCGGTGGCAAAGCGGAAATGTCGTGTTCTGGGCGCAATCAAAGATCTCAAATAATGGGTACGTAGAGTCTGTGTGTTGAATCCGGGTTGGTCCTGCTCGAACTGTTTCCAAGCAGGGGGCGGTTCTCGGGAACTCTTCCATCTATCGGAAGTGAACTATAATGGATGACAGGATCGGGTTTATCTTTTCTGACGATGCAGAGAAAAGGCGCTGATTACTGATGGTTGAAGTTTGGAACGAATACGTAGTCAGTCTGAAAGAACAGCTTGATCAGATCAATGAAACTCTGGCATTGAGCAAGAACAGTGCCAGCGACCGTCTTTCTGTATTGCAAAATACAACCGAGCATCTTCGCCACCTGATCAAGAGATCTGAAGAACCTGCAGTCGTGCCGCTGTACGAGAGAATTGCATCGGTAGTGGGCGATCACGATCTGGCTATAATCGCCACCAACAATGCCGGCGAATGCACCCACGTCAATCCGGCGGCCGAGCGTATGTTCGGCACTGAGCTTTTGCAAACTACCAACACTTCGGGCGAGTCCGGCTTTTATCTGGCTGATAAAGCGACGCGATGCGAATGGAACATGCCCTGGGCGGCCTCTGTCGACGGCAAAGAGGTCACCGGCGCTCAAGTCTTCTTCCGTCGTCCCGAGTTTCCCGATGGTATCTGGGTTCAATTGAACGCTCTTCCGATCAAAAAATTCGATGGTACCGTTGACGGTGTCATTTGCGTTTTTATCGACATTACCGAGCAGGTTCAGGTCGAGAGTCACATCGCCGACGTAAGACGGGCCCTGGAGCAGCGATTGGTAGCCACAGCCAATGCCCACACCGAACTGTCTGTTCTGGCTGTTAAGTTAGGCAAGCAGAACTGGGCCAGCGAGTCGCCCGCCTCCACCATGCTGGCTCAGGCGGGCAAAAGTGGCGACCGAGAAGAACGCCTGGCTCTGGTAGTAGACGACATTCTCGTCAATCACGCTCTCCTCACCTCTCATTTGAGCAAGCTTGGCTTCAAGGTCGACTCCGCCCATAACGGACAGGAAGCGGTAGAGATGGCGGCCAAGGTCAACTACGCTCTCATTCTCATGGATTGCGACATGCCGGTCATGGACGGCTACGAAGCGACCAAAGCCCTCAGGCTGGCTGAACTCGAGTCAGGGCACCAGTCTAAGATTATCGCCATGACCGGCTACGATCGGTTGGGAGATCGAGAAAAATGTTTGGCTGCGGGCATGGACGAGTACGTGCCTAAAGGTGTGGATCAAACTCGACTGTTCCAGATCATTGAAGCAGTCATGAAGGGTGAACAGGTGGTGCCGGAGTTCGACGCCTCTCCTGTCGAACAAGACAGCATGCGAGAGCTTGATTTTGAGTCTCTGGAAAACTGGTACGGCAAAGAGCGTTTGGTTGAAATAGTGGCCCTATTCCTCAAGACATCATCCTTGTTGATGGAGTGCTTGAAGAGCGCTGTTGCCGAGCGTGATGTGCGAGCAGCACACCACTACGCATATTGCATCAAGGGACCGTCCGCCAGTTTGGGCCGGGTGAAGATAGCCAACCTCTGTGAAAAGGTCGCTTCCACGGCTTTGCACAACAAATGGTTCGACGCCGACTTTGCTTATCTGTCTCTGGAATCGCACTTCGAGGCGCTCCGTGACGCTATGGAGAAAATGGTCGCCTCGGCAGGCGACGACCAGAAAGACACTTCTTCGGAAGCGGATGGACCAGAATCGGCACGGCTGACTCAACTCGAGAAAAAGATGGGGAAGAGCACGGCTCTGGCTGTTGCTGACGCCTTCCTTGAAGACACCGATGACGCCCTGGAGAAGATCGGTGCCTGTCTGGAGAAGGAAGATGACGACGGGCTGAAGCCATTGACCCACCGCCTGGCCGGATGCTGCTCCTCTGTGCTCGACAAAGAGACGCAGCAGCTCACGACCACATTGCAAGATTTGGCTTCCAAACAGTCGTGGCAAGCGGCAAACTCTCTGTTCCAGACCCTGACAGACTCTCTCAAGAACACGCGCATGATTATGCAGCGCTATTTGAACAAAGGCTAGGAGCCGGTTCGGCCAGATCCTTTTTATCTGTCCTGGGCTTGCAAAGCAAAACCTTACTCTTCGTGAACGAGAGGAAGCAGGTGCATGACTGTGGCGAAAGCTGAGAGCACCATGTCCGTCAGTTGAGTGGGGTCACCGTTGATAGCGTGTTTGTCGCCCTGGAAGACGAAGTCGCGTACACTAGCGCCGCCCTGGCGGAGCTTACGGCTTTCGAGCAGATCGCTCAGGCGGGTGAGGAAATACTTCTCGTCGAATCTCTTCAGCATGAAGGTGTCTGCGTTGGAGTTGATGATGGAGACTATGTCTCTGGGATCGTTGAAGGATGAGAGAAGAACGAAGGGGATGTCCTTAGTCTCGTTGGCGCTTTTGAGGCGGCGGCAGAGCTCGTAACCATCCATATCGGGCATGCTCACGTCGCTCAAGATGATGTCCGGCTTGTTGCCGGCCAGAAATTCGAGGGCTTTGGCGGGGCTGCGCGTGATCGTGGTTTTGTATCCATGCGACTCGAGAAGATGCTGCAGCATCAGAGCCTGAGTCATCGTGTCTTCGACGATCAGCACGTGAATATTATTATCAGTCATGTTTCGTTCCTATCGCTTCTGTTCGGTCTTCAATCGATACTTGAGGGTCGTTTCAATCATCTCCGCGATCTTGTCGGGGGGAAGAATGTGCATGGCGGCTCCTAATTTTACGGCTTCGCCGGGCATGCCGAATACGACGCAACTGTCTTTTTCTTGGGCGATAGTAGTGGCACCTTTTGCTTTCAAGAGATGGAGGTCTTCAGCGCCGTCGCTGCCCATGCCGGTCAGGAGGATGGCGATTACTTCGCTGCCAAAATTATTTGCGGCTGAGTGAAAGAGGAAAGAAACAGACGGGCAGAGGCTCTGTCCCAGTTTTGGATTCTTGAGGAAAATTCGGCGGGGCTTTTGAATGCCCATGTCGGACCCATCAGGGGCAAGATAGACATGTCCGGCCCGCATGTCTTCTCCGTCTTTGGCGATCTTGACGGTTAAGGGCGTCGACTCGTTCAACCAATCGGCAAGACCAGGCAAGAAGCCCTTGGCTATGTGCTGGACAATGAGAATGGGCACCGGTATATCACTTGGTAAAGCGGCGAGAATGGTGCGCAAAACCGGCGGACCTCCAGTGGAAGCGCCGATGCAGATCATTTTTACTTCTTGGCCGCTGGCGGATCGATCACCGACTGTGGCTCGACGGCTCTTGGTCAGAGGCAAACGTCGGACAACCTTGATTTCAGACATCAACTTGACTGTCTGGACCAGGGTCTTGCAAAGTTCTTCAAACTCGGGGTCGGCAAGGCGATTCGGTTTTTCGATAGCAGAGACAGCCCCGGCTTCGAGGTAGTCGAATACTTCAGCCTTGTTGGCTGAGTTCCAGCTGCTGGAGACGATGATGATCGGGCATGGTTTGCTCTCCATGATGCGGCGAGTCACTTCCAGTCCGTTCATGCCCGGCATGTGCAGATCCATAGTGATGAGGTCAGGCTTCTGCTTGTTGATGAAATCAAGGGCTTGCATGCCGTTGTTGGCGGTGCCGATGACCTGAATGTTCGGGTCGGCGCTCAAAATCTTATTGAGCAGCACTTGTGCTGTTTGAGAGTCGTCGACAATGAGTACCTTGATCATCCTGATTACTGCCTGGTTAGTTGCCTGTTAGTTCCGCCGCCCTGATGCCGTCCTGAATAATGTACACCCTTTACACGAGCCGTTTTATGACGCCGAGCAAGCTAGATTGATCGAATCCGCTGCTTTTAACGAAATATGCGTTCGCTCCGGCTTGAACCCCTTTTTCTCTATCCTCCTTGGAACCCAATGATGTAAGGAGAACCACCGGCAGATCGGCCAGCTGCGTATCTTGCCGGAGCCGCTTGGTAAGCTCGAGTCCGTTCATGCGGGGCATTTCCACGTCAGCCAGCATGAGATCGAAAGGTTCGTCCGTTAACGCTTGCGTCAAGGTAGCGAAGGCCTCGATGCCGTCAGTGGCAGTGCGAGCCTCGTACCCAGCTGCTTCCATGATGTTCTTCATGAGCATGCGCGAGGTAATGGTGTCATCAACGACGAGAATGCGTTTTTTGCGGCGCGGCTCTTGCATGGTGGCCGAGAGGCTGGCCGTGCGGCCCACGTTGCGCTTGGCCGACTTGCCCAGGTCGCTTACGTTGAGAACCGGCACCGCTTCGCCGGTGCGCAAGATCGTGACGCCGGAAACGTTGCGAACCCGAATGAGCGGCTTGCCCAGGTTTTTCACAAGGACATCTTGCTCTTCCAAGATCTCGTCCACAATAAGCCCCAGAAGAGTATCGCCCACAAATGCTACGGCCACGAGCAAGAGATCGTTCTGGTCGCCGCCTTCCATGACGGGAATTTCCAGAAGGTCTGCCAGGCGCACCAAGGGGATGACGGTGTCGTTCAAGGCGAAGACATCACGGTTTTCCACGGTCTTGATTTCAGAAGCGGGAACGCGCACGACTCGCGACAGGCGCGCTTTGGGAATGGTGACGACCTGCTTGCGCACTTCCAGCAAGACGCCTGTGAAGGTGGCTACAGTGACTGGCAGATACATGCGGAAGACTGTGCCGGAGCCAAGCTCCGTTTCTACCTGGAGACGACCGCCCAGGTTGCCGATGTTCTCTTTGACGATGGCAAGACCCAGTCCGCGTCCCGATATTTCCGTGATGATTTTGGCCGTAGACAGAGCCGATTGGAAAATGAGATTGATCGCCTCTTCTTTATCCATCGCCTGGGCTTCCGCTTCCGTGATCAAACCTTGTTTGACGGCAGAGGCTTTGACTTTCTCGGGATCAATGCCGCGTCCATCGTCGGCGACGACGATCTCGACCATGCCTGCATCAGCCTGGCTCACAGAAAGCGTGAGGGAGGCCTTGGCCGGCTTTCCTGCCTTTTTACGGTCTTCCGGAGAGCCGATGCCGTGATCGATGGAGTTGCGAAGCAGGTGCACTAGCGGATCGCGAATCTGAGCGAGAATGCGCCTGTCTAATTCGACTTCGACGCCATACATGGTGAAATCGACGTCTTTGCCCAGGTCGCGGCTGACGTCGCGAACCAGTTTGGGAAACACTTGGAACAGGGCGGCGCATGGCATCATGAGCAGCTGCTTGGTCGAGTCGAGGAACATGTCTACGGTTGTTGACGCCGTGCGCATGTCGTCGCCGACCAGTTTAGCCTGCACTTTGAGGCGTGAAACCAGAGAGCCGAGACGGGTATGGTTCCACTCCATGAATTCGAGGAGCTTGATCAAGTTAGGGGTGGCTTGGGCCATAGTAATGTTGGCTGATTTGTCCACGAGTTGGCGGACAACCCGCATGGGCTGGTCGATCTTCTTCCACTCTTTGTTCCAGAGTTCGACTTCGTCCAGCAACGATTTTGATTCGGCGGCGTGTTGAATGGTGGCCCGCTTGACGCTCAGCATCTCTTCGGCTTGGAGCAGGAGCGTGTCCAGCTTCGTGGCCGCTATCTTGATACTGTCCATGGTGGCAGTGGCGGCCCGCTCGGCGGCAACTGCGCCCGGTGCCTGGGCCGCATCTGCTTGGGCTGGAACCGGTTCGGGCTCGGCTTCGACCGGAGCGCTGGGGTCGCTAACGATGGTGCCAAGCTCGCGTTTGATTTTGGTGATGGCCGCGTCGGCCGCTTCCGTCTCTTTCCCGTCGGCAGCCGAAAGCAAGCCGTCAAGAACATCTACGGAGCGGAAGAGAATATCCATCTGGTTGGCGTCGATCTTGAGACTGTCTTTCTTCATCGCCGAGAAGACGGTTTCCAGCGACTGGCAGACAGTTTCAACACTGATCATGTTGACGGCGCGGGCCGACCCTTTTAAGTTGTGAGCCTGGCGAAACATTGTCTCGACCAGATTTTTCTGTTGGGCGTCGTCAGCTGTTTTCTCGAGGTCGAGAAGGGCCGTGGAGATGGTTTGAATCTGCTCCTTCGCCTCAAAGGCAAAAGCTTGGCGCAGCTTTTTCAGAAACTCTTGATCGGCGTTAGTCAAGGTGTCGTCTCCTGGCAGCCACGCTACTCCACCTCTTCATCAACAACAATACCGGGGTCGTTCATAAGCGCATCCAGATCGATGAGAATCATCGGCGCTTTGGTTATGCCGGCGATGTAGCGGGCTTGCTGGGGTGGAATGGTCGAGAGCGGCGGTTGCAGCTCGTGATGACCGATTTCGGCGATGCCGACGACCGAGTCGACGAGAAAACCCATCTGAGCGGTGCCGTTGCTGACGATGATGATCTTGCTTTGAGCGGTAATTCCTTGTGACTGGAGACCGAACAGCATCTTGGTATCGAGTACGGTTATGATCTCGCCGCGCACGTTCAGCACGCCCGATATGAAAGGAGGCGTGCAAGGAACGGTCGCTACTTTCTTGGCGGAGAGGACTTCGCGGACAAATTTGGTGTCGAAGGAAAAGGTTTCGCCGGCAAGGATGTATTCGAAGACGTACAGAGATTCGCCGAGGGTAACGACGCGCTGATCTTCTTTCTGAGCCAGCAGTTTGGCTCGTTCGCGAAGAATGCGGCGACGATCTTCTTCGGTCAGAACTCTGTTGAACTTGGCCTCTTGGCCGCCCTCGCCCCCGCCATTTGTGCCTTTTGAACTGGGCACGGAACTCATCCTCCCCTTACATCGCAGTTTCTGTCAGCAACGCTTCGACAATTTGTGCCAGCCGACCAGCCGTAATGCCTTCCGATTCGGGCAAAACTTCGTTCTCATTATATTGTCTAAGGAGCATCAATGCACTGCGAAAACGCTTGGCCGCTTCCGCATTTTTTCCCGACTGATATAACAGGCTGGCAAGATAAAACTCGGCCACAACGAACTCAGGTTCCAGGAAAAGCGCCTGGCGAAGCGACGATATGGCATCAGGGATGTTGTTAAGGGCCTGGAGGATGGTGGCGCGAACGTAGTAAAGCGTATGGTTTAGCTTGTCATTATCAATAGCCTTATCGGTCATGGCAAGCGCCGCTCCTAGATCACCCTCATTCGAGTAGGCGTGGGCGAGGAGGCGGACGCGGGCAGGTTCAGCGTCTCGGCTAGCGGTGACTTTGAGGAGGTGAGCCACGCATTCCTTATACTTGCCTTCGTCAAAATATCGTTGGGCCTGGCGCGTCAACTCCGCTTCCGTCATGTCGTTCAAAATCGACTCTTCTCGGGCAGCGGTTACGTGCACATCAGGACGCGGTGGCGCCGGCGGTATGTTTACCGGCGGCGTGGTGAGGAACTTGGAGCCGGTGACGCTGAAGTCCAGCTCAGTCGACAGCTGTTGATTGGTGAAGGCCGGCTTGATCGAGTAGGGATCGTTTTCTTGGGCCCACGATTTACGCTTGCGCATCATGGCGGCGCCGGGATGTTTCAAACGCTCGAACATTGGCTCCGGGATGCACAAAAGCTCGATTGGGTTGACCGCTAGCAGCCCTTCCGGCGCCAGCGAATTTTCCAATCTGTTCAAAACTTTCTCGACTTGATCGGGGTGGAAGTACATGAGCACGTTGCGGCAGAAGATAATGTCTACCGATCCGGCTGTGATGCTGGCAGGAGTGGTGCGGTCATCGATCAGATTGACGTGATGGAATTCGACCATGCGCCTGATGTCTTCGATAAGTTCGAATTTGCCGGCGCCCACATGAGTGAAGAACTTCTCTTTGATGCCGGGAGAGGTGACGCGGAAAGACCATTCGCCGTAAATGGCCCCTTTTGCTTTTTTGATAAAGGCGGGATTGATGTCGGTGCCGTAGATGGTGACATGCCAGGTATCGAGGTCGTGGATAAGCCGCTTGAGCACCATCGCCATGGAGTAAGGCTCTTCACCGGTGCAACAACCGGCGCTCCAGAGGCGAAGAGTCTTGTTGCCCTCATTGCGCCGTCTCCGCACCAGGTCCCACAGAATTTCGTCTTCCAGTACTTCCCAGACTTTGGGATCGCGGAAGAAGTAAGTTTCGCCAATGGTGAAGTGGTAGGCGAGAACTGTTATCTGCTCTTTCGTGAGCACTTCCGTTGCCAGAAGCCATTCGGCGCATTCTGAGGGCTCCATTCCGAATTCACGCGCGGCCGTCTTGAAATTGCGTTTGAAGTCGGAAAGGCGGTTATTGGGAAGGTGCAACCCGATTTGGGAAGCAAAATGGTCGTTAAGGCGCAGCAAGAGCGCGTTATCGATTTCCTTTATCATTTGCTTTCAGGGCTCGCTCTAATGCCACAGCCAGGTGCTTCTTCTCTGTTTCGGACAACGACTTGTTGGTGTCGTACACGAGGACCAGTCCGTCTAAAATGCGGACAACGCTGACAGGCGTCTTCTGAGTGAGAACGTCGTCGATAGGAATCAGCTGTTCGTCGGTGTACTCCATCAACCCTTTGACGGAATCGACGTGCAGAGCCAGTTGGTGCTTGTCGGAGCTGGCGATGACAAAGTAATCGGTGACCGCAACCCCTCTTTCCGGAAGCCCGAGCTTCATGCGAGTGTTGAGAACCGGAGTGATGGTTCCCTGGATGTTGATTAAACCCAGAACGGCAGGCGGACTGTCCGGCACGGGAGTGACTTCGCAGGCGGGGATGACCCGCTCGACTAGCGGCACATGCAGACCGAACTGATAGTTATCGATCTCGAAGGCAAGTAGATGGTTCACGGGTGCATGCTCGCAGGGGACTTGATGGGAGCGTTTGAAAACAGTTTAGCCTGAAATCACAGGCCTGTTTGTGAGGTGGGGGCGGCAGAATTATCACTGCCGGCAACAAGCCAAGTTGTCTTACCCGGCACAGCAAGGGTCTATAAATTAGATTCCCTTTTTTATCTGAAGCTATGCATCTTTGGGGAATTTTGGTCAAATAAACTCCACCAATGCAGTCGTATAGTAAGCGCCGGCAGTGGCATTCTCCAGGCTCTTTTCTTTTGAGACAAAACTTCACCGCCGCCGGTGCAATCATGTTGGTATTGGATGTGGTGGCGGGAGCGAGATCCGAAGAGGCGACGGAAATCGACTTATCATGGGGCGAATAAAACGCATTGATGTTGGGAAGGGCCGGCAATCATATATAAGGTGCGTGAAAATGCGCTAGCCGTGTCGATAAAGTTCGACACTCGCCCGCAGTAACGTATTGTTGATGCCAAGCGGGGCTGCGTGGAACATACCGCTTGAAAAGGACTCTTCCGATCATTTAACCAACAATATTCCAACAATAAAAAGGATAGCCTGATTAGATGCGGCATTCCAAAGAACTATCGCTGAACCGGCGAAAAGCCGCGTCACCAGCCGCGGTGCCAAATTTAATGATAACGCCATTGTCCCTTGGCTTCCCGTCTGGATTTTCAATGGTTGAGTAAATCGCCAGTTGTCACATAGGGACTAATGTTGTTGTTAGTGTATTCTTATGAGCGTAAAGCCATGAGAACGCGGTATTCAAGAGGTACCGGCACCGCCCATGGTTGTAGCGAAAGCTAATGGGGTACATTCGATATTGACCATACGGAATCACCAACCTGGCTCACCAACCGAAAAAAGAACTATGAAAAAAGAAAACCTGCATAACCGAACGGCGGCCTTGATACTGTCATTTGGGCTTGCTCTTTCGCAGTTGCCAGCCTTTGCGGCGGTGACAGGCGACGGAACTAACGTCCCCCAAACTGACGATTTAGACAGATTGCTGGCGGCGAAGACTGCGCAGACAACTTCTGCGCCGATCGTAGCCGAAATAGCACCTATGCCAGCTTCCCCAGGTGTCGAAATTCGCGCCACCAAAGAAGAAAATCCCAGCGTACTATCCGGACATATCACCAGCAACGTCGAGAATCTCTCTAAGGGTATTCTCCAAGACGAAGTCAAATTGCAACGGTTCAACCTTCAATTCCGCGTCAATGCTGCCAAGCAAGGGCGCTGGAAAGGATGGCGTTTCTTCGTCGCCCAAAACGGCGGTCTGGCTGCCGCTGCTGCCGGCGACACAGTTTACGTCTCTGATGGTTTCGACCATATACACGCTGACGAGCACGATAAGCGCAATTTGCATCATCTCATTGGTGGGCAAAGCAAGAACTTGAGAGCTAACGGCGGTCTTCTGCCGTCAGCAGTAGGCGGCATGGTTCAAGCTGCCGGTTCACTGACTGAGTTTGGCATCAACGAATATCATTCGGCTCAAGCACGCAAGAATGGTTACGGCTTTGCTCAATCACGCGACACCGCTCTCAAACTGGTTGCCGACATCGACAAAAAGTTGGCTGAGCGTGAGCGCTTGATCAAAGAACAACCGGCTGACAATAAAGAAACAGCCGAGATGCAAGAGTTAGAAGGCAAGGTTCTGGCTGACTTCCGCGACATGGGTATCGCCGAATTCGAGCGTTATCACGTCGGCGCCAGAAAGACATTGGCTCAGCAAAACTCGTTCTATCTTCTTGATGCCTTCATCAAGAACGGCACCGGCGTTACCGCCAACATGGTCGGTATGCACGACATCTTGAGAAAGGGTCACCCTGGTCAAGACATCACAGTCGGTGTTCTGAGCATAATTTCCGGACTATTCATCGTTCTCGACCCAATTCTGAGCCGCTCATACGGCAAAATGGTCGAGCACCATGCCAAAGCCAGTCTGGAAAAACATGGCTTGCCGACCATCTGGGAAAAGAACGTTCCTCTCGAAGCAGATTACGGTCGTTTGCAAAGTTTCTGCCAGAACCACCAGGTCAAAGACAGACCTGAGTTGGCTGCCCTGGTCGGACGCCTCGATGCCTATGATGCTAACCACAAGTTCATGACTGACGAATTGCAGCGCAATGCCAGAGCTATTCGCCGCGGTAACAGAACTGCCATTCAAAACATGGGCATGGCGACCATCATCGGTGTGAGCAAAATCGCTGGTCCCGGTATCATGTGCACAATTGCCGGCGCCAAAGAGCTTCGCAACAACGACCAACGGTTCGTACTGTTCAGCACGGGCGGTTTGATTTACCTGCCCTCGCTGTACCTGGGCGTGATGGATAACTGCCGTATTCAAATCGGCAACGAAATTCGTCGCTCCAAGCAAGCGAAGGCCGGCACATTGCCTGGTCAAATCATCAGAGATCGAATGATTCAGTTGAATTCGATCGAGAAGAAGATCTAGTCAAACAGATCTGACTTCGCCAAGAGAATGAGAAGGGCGCGCCGAAAGGTGCGCCCTTCTGTTAGGAAAGTGGTTCAAGAACCACAGCGAGGCGCCGGATCGCTTTGAAGATGCTATGTTAGTTATAGACTCACATAGGCGCTCGAGATTTAGGATTTCGAATTTCATCGACTGGCGCATCGAGTACGGCGTGGCTGTGGCAAATATTTCGGGGCAACAATTTCAACCAGTTTATTGATTCTTGCCAACTCACAAGAGGCTCGATTCGGTGTATGTTTTACAGTGGCGATTGATCTTGCATCAAAACCACTTGGGGACCCGCTAAGACTGAAGTAGGGAGATCTGACGATGGACGTGCTGCGATGGCTGAAGGGTATTGCCGGACAGCTTATCTGGCCTTTTTTGGGAATCTCGCTCGTAATCTATCTGATCATGGCGATCATCATCGGCATTACGATGGGCAACGGTCTCACCCAGTCCCTCGAGAAAAAGTCGAAGATGCTGACGACCAACTTGTCCACCGTGCTTGGCGATCCGCTAGCCATGGGCGAGTATGACCACATGCAGCAAATTCTCGATAACGCCAAGCAGTCTGACGACGATCTCTTTTATGCCTACTTGCTCTCTCCTGATGGCAGAGTGCTGGCCGCCACCGATCCAAGCAAGAAGAACACGATGTTGGCGAGTACCGCCTTCGAGCAAGCTGCTCTCAAAATCACTGATTTTGCCAAGCAAGACGTCGTTCCCAACGTTCCTAACGTCTTCGAAATGGATATGCCGGTCAAGAGCGCCGGAGCTCAGGCAGGCATTTTGCGAGTGGGCATCTCGAAAGCCCGGGTTCAAAATGTCGTGGCTGTGTCTGACGTTACTGTCACTGCCATCGCCCTGTGCTTTGTTTGTATCGGTGCTTTCGTCTACGTTCTCATTATTAGATCCAAAATCATCGCCCCCATCACCGAAGCGGTCAACATGGCGACGAAGGTTGCTCAGGGCGATTTGGGAGAGCCGGTGCAGGTCTCTCGCAGTGACGAAATCGGTCAGTTGCAAACTGCCATGAATGAAATGGTCGAATACCTGTTAGAGATGGCAAACGTAGCCGACTCCATCGCTCGCGGCGACTTGCGGGTGCGGGTCGAAGCTCGCACCGAGGCTGACGTTTTCGGTAAAGCATTCAACAAAATGGTTGAAAGTCTGCATGCCATCATTCAAGAACTGGCGGAAGGCGCAGCCGGACTGAGCTCTGCTGCATCCGAGCTGGCGACTACCTCCAATCAACAGAGCGCCATGATTTCCGAGCAAGCTACCTCCATTCAAGAGTCTCTTGTGACTCTGGAAGAGATTCGCACAATCGTTAACCAGGCGAGTGAGAAGGCGAAATCAGTCGTGGAGATTTCCGATCACTCCGTATCCGTATCCAAAGCCGGACAAGAAGCGCTCGAACAGACAGTGGCTGCTATGGTGAAGATTCGCGACCAGGTGGCCGAGATCGCCAAAAACATTGTCGAATTGAGCGAAAAGACCATCCAAATCGGCGAAATCACGGCATCCGTCAACGAAATTGCCGAACAATCAAACCTGCTCGCCGTCAACGCTGCCATTGAGGCGATCAAAGCCGGTGAGGCCGGTCGAGGTTTCGGCGTGGTGGCGACAGAAGTGAAAAACCTCGCCAACCAGTCCAAACAAGCTACAGCGCAGGTTCACAACATCTTGGGCGAGATTCAGAAAGCCACTACCTCCACTGTCATGGTGACGGAAGAAGGCAGAAAGCGTGTCGATGTCGGAGTCGATCAAGTGCACCAGATCGGCGCCAACTTCAACCAGCTTTACCGAGTCATCGTCGAGTCGTCCAACGCCGCCAAGCAGATCGCATCAGCGACCAACCAGCAGGTGGCGGGCATCGAGCAGATTGCCCTTGGTATGTCCAACATCTCTCAAGCTGCCAACGACAGCGTTACAGGCGCCATGCAACAGAGCAGCACCGCTCAAAACCTGAGCGCCCTCGCTCACAGCTTGAACAACATCGTCAAACGTTACCGCCTCACATAAGCTGCTGATTCTCAATTGGGTTTCGCTAACATAGCGCAGCTGGCGTGAGTGACTGCCGTCGTATAAGTACTAATTGTGCGCTTCACAGACTGTCTATGGTCCATTGATCCCGCGCGTGCGGACAAGCTAGGACTGAGTTGAATTTCTATTCGTCCTGCCTCAAATAAAAGAGCAAATCCACAAGCCAACGCCATCCAACTTTACTGGACCGGTGCTAGATCACGAAGCTACGCTTCCTCGTTTTAGATCGGCTGGGTGGCGCATGACCCCGAAATCGCGCCTCCGGAGCGGTTTCTATTCCAATTCCGAATCAGGCGGCGATTAGTGCCACCCGTCACTCCTGGCGGTTGGTATGGTCCGTCGCTTGCTACCACGGCCGTGAAGCCTGTTATCGACCGTGTCAAACCCAGGCAAGGAGACTACCCATGAAAGACCATTACATCCCTACCGATTATCCAGAACTCGCCGCGCTGGATGATTGCTACCGCAAGCTTTTCGACAAGGTAATCCTGGTCGAGGCGGCCCTTGAAGCAGTCAAAAGTGCAAAAAGCGAACGGATCAACAATGGCATCAGGCCAGAGGCTGAAGACAAGCTGACTTTGTATTTCCAGCGTGAGGCGATTTACGAAGCCGCTCATATTCGTCTCAAAACCTTGGTCCGTCCTATGCACCCGCTCCTCGATCCGGTGCGCGAGGAGTGCCAGCGCCTGCGGGGCTTGTTCGTGGCAGAAAGCGAGCTTGCCCGTCGCTTTTACGCTCACGAGATCGACAACTATAAGTCCATGCCGATCGATCTTGCGGTAACCATCCGAGCTAACGTCTTCTTCGCCGAGCTGCTCCGTGATACCGCATCTGGCTTCTATGCTACAACCATGGCACGGTACCCAGGCACCCGGGGCATTGACGGCGCCTTTGCTCGGGGAGAGTCTAAGCCCCGAGAGTGGGTCTTAAAGGTGAGCGTACACGGCTCCGACTTCTGTTTCGACGGACCGGGTGAAGGGAAAACAGCTCCTCCTGCCGATAAATACATGACGGAAGAAGAAGCGAACCTGAAAGGCTGGAAGTTCGAGTTCGACTGTGACATGGTCGGCGGCGTTGCCGTTCTCTACAACGTCGTCACCGGCCGAGAAAAGGCTCTGTACGATCCGAAGAAGTTTGTCTTAGGCACTGCCTGATCGGGATCGTTCGATCTAGCAACCGATGACATCAAAGGGGGAAGCCATGCCAAACATGGCTTCCTTCCGCTCTGAAGCATTTAAGCAAACTCACTGCAAAAGTTATTTGATGGCCCGGCCAATATTCAGGCGGCGCTGCTGGTGCCAAGCAAGGAGATGGGCATTATGAACAATGACGTTGAAGAATCCTACTCGGACAGCATCGACTCGTATTGCGAGGAGATGGTTCTTAAAGAAAACGATGCACCCGCAACGAGTAAGCACAACCGGCGCGCGGTCTATGTTCACTTTGCCCATGAGGAAGTGGTGCCGAAAGTCGTGGCTGATGGTTTCCTTCGCCCCGACTTTGCTGTGAATGGGTTCGGGGCATACGCTTTCCGGTTGGATAGTTGGGACGACTGTTCCTACTGCTCGTCCGAAATGCTTGCCCGCTATAACCGGGCCGTGTTTTTCATGACGGACTACCTCCCCACTCGCGGTGGTCACGCGGGGGCTGGTGAAACCTTGTGGCGACACAACGTGCTGTTCACCTGGGTCAAGGTCGCCGGTGGGCGCGCGGGATACAAGCGCCTCGTCGCGGCGTATTGGAAAGCCAATGAAGCAAAATCCCGGGAACGTTGGCGGCAGGAACAGATGGCTGAGTCTATTCGCTCTCCGGTTCTGGACCCGGAACCCGACCCGAAGAAGGTGTACTTTAAGGTCGCTACGGCGTCTCAGGCTGAAAAAGTGCTGCAAGAAAACAGCCTGCTGGTGCATCCGATTCAGGCGCATCGCAGTAACATGGATGATGGATTTGGTGTCTTCGCCACTCGGTTGGAGCATGCCGACCAGCTGTTTGAACTGCACAGACTGCGCAAGCGCAACGGGCGAGTCATTCTGTTCAAGACTAACTGCCTGCCCGCCCAAGGCTGGGGTTGGGACTACCGCAACTCCATCTGGCGGCACGACTTGCCCTTGTCCTGGGTGCAGGTCGTCAACGACAAGACAGCGGCAAAGCTCGCGATTGAGCAGCTGTCTTTGAGGAAGGACTGAGGACCGCAGCTCTGCCG
>Ga0206838_10102_pt2 | contig 27060 bp, 24 predicted proteins | sample Alteio_BWOrgCont_26_FD_152879 | JGI IMG/M metagenome (GOLD analysis project Ga0206838, IMG submission 152879) | Enriched cells from forest soil in Barre Woods Harvard Forest LTER site, Petersham, Massachusetts, United States -... | ecosystem: Environmental > Terrestrial > Soil > Temperate forest >...
CTGGAACTGGCTGTCATGCCCAGCGATTGGATAAGCGGCAAGCGGACCAAAAAGCGGTTGAAGAATCCGTCGAGCAGCGGGATATCGAATGGAAAAAGCTGCTCACTGCGGGACATGATCACTTCCCAGCCCGCGAGTTCGAGGAGGTTCGCCAGGTCGCGACTCGACAGCCAGTTCCAGTAGTCGCGCTTCACGACGGCGCCGGTGCCGGCGCCAGCTTTGATAAGCGGATACCAGACATTGTTGAGCGAGGTGATATAGAGGCGCGTGCGCGGATGACTGTTGGCGCGGAGGGACTCCAACGCGCCTTGCACGTCGGTGAGGTAACCGGGCAAGTAGTTCAGGACGATGTGGTCCCACTTTCCATCCACTTTATTTTCGGGTAAATGGCCGGCGCGGAATTCGCAATTCGTTGAGGCATGGCGTTGACGCGCGGCGGCGATGTGGCCGGCATCGGCATCAAGACCCAGGCCTTCGGCCGGTTTCAAGGCGGCCAGCAAATCCCCCACCCCGCAGCCCCATTCGAGCACGCGTTCGCCGGGCGGGATGAACCGCGCATGGAGCCGCGCCATCTGCCGGCGAAAGCCCGCCTGCACGCGATAGGCAAAACTCTCCTCATACGCGGGCGACGCGGTGGCGGATGGAGCGGAAGTGGTGGAACTCATGGATGAGCTGAAATCCGGGCAAACGTCAGCCGCGCATTACGGGTATTGGTGACTCATGAAGATGCCCATTTCGGCGGGGTCTGCCGGCAATTCGGTGAGCATGGGGATGGCGGGCGGTTCGTCAGCCGGGCGCGCGGTCATCTCATTTTCCGTGGAGGTGGGCGCCTTATATTCGCCGCCAAGGCCTTCGCGGATGGTGACAGTGTCGCCGGTCAACTCACTGGGCAGCACGACGGTGCCGGCGGGCTTGGTGCCGTCAAAGCCGATGACGCGGCTGATGCGAATATGGAAATCCGTGCGGTAGTCATCTTCGGCGACAGTCTGGAGCACGAGGCGACGGTCCAGCCGGGCGGGCGGGTATTCGACCCAGGCGTTGAACTGGCGGTTGAGCGAGTAGTCCTGTACGACCCAAACTTCGCGATAGAGACCCAAGCGCACACAGTCGGCCACCTTAAGCGGCACGGCATTGGCGATGCCCATGTGAATATTGGGAATGCCGTACACGGTAAACATGACGCTGGCGCGCGAAACGATCAGGATGGATTTGTCCTGATCATGGGCCAGCACATAATCGCGGGCCCAGCGGTACGAAATAAAGGTCTGGTGCTCGCTGGTCATATACGCCTCGGAAGACACCGGCGCGGCAGCGGCCACAGCATAGAGCCCGGCAAACCCGAGGACCCAGTTCGGCAGCATTCGACCGCGGCAAAACTGCGCGGCGGCAAACATGGCTGACCAGGTGAAAGCGGTGTAGAGCGGCAGCGAAAAACGCATCACCACGGGGTCATCCCAAAAGCCCCAAAAGGAAAACATCGAAACTCCGGTGGTCACCAGCACACCCAGGACGGTCAATAGCAAGGGCAGCTCAAGCCCGGGCTCACGCCAAAATCTGGGCAGCCGGCGAATCGTCCAGACTAAGGTAAGCAACAGTGCCACCGTGCCAACAGCCGAAAGGAGCACGTCGTTGTCTTGATGAAAATCCGGCGTGAATAAAAAGACGACCGCATGGGCCAAATTGTCCGGCACATGCTTGATGTTGAGAAAGTTGTCCGGAGTGGTTTGGAAGAACGCGCCATTGCCGCCGGACCAGAAAATCTGGTTGATGAGCATGGGTGGCACCACCAGTACGGGTGACAATGCCGAAGTGAGGGTCAGGCTAATTTGACGTTCCCGGGCCCATTTCATGACGGCCAGGACAATCAGCACGCCCAAAAACAACATGGCCTCGTAACGGCAATTGGCCAGCATGATGCCGGTAAATACGCCCAAATCGAGCCCTCCAGCGCCTGGCTGTCGCCAATAATTCCATGCGACGAGCAGGAATAGCGTGAGCGCAGTGATATTCAGCAGGTCAAAGCCGCCACCCGTGGCGTTTTGCGCCAATAAGGGCAGACCAGCGAGCAATAATTGGCCCAAACAACCGATCCGCCAGCCACCGGCGACCACACCCACTCCGTAGGTCAAGAGCAGCAGGAAGAAACCGAGCAGGCCATTGAGCACAAAGGAATTTTCCGGACGATACCCGGTGAGGTCATGCAGGATGGAAACGAGGAAAGAGAACATCAGCGGGCGTTTGTCGACACCTAAACCGATGGTAATGAAATGGCCGTTGGCATAGTGCGCGTAAGATGGGTAGGCCGCCTCGCGCTCGTAGTGCATGGTGCGGGCAATACCAGCCAGCACGTGTTCGTCGAACAGGACCTTGAAGTCGTGGGGCTCGTGAACCTGCCAAAAGACGCCGATCAAGACCGCGCCGAGCAACCCCGGCCAATGTGGGCGCAGCCGCGCCCAGCCCGGCCAGTGGGCGCGCAGTTCATCCTTCAAGGTTAGGACAAAGAGCAGGCTGGTCAGCGCCAGCATCCAATAACCGCCATAACGGATGGCCCAGCGGGAAATGTCGGTGGCGGCCCATGACAGCCGGTATTCCATGACTGCGGCCGACAGGGCCACGGCCAACAGCAGCCGCCAGCGAGTGCTGCGGTCATGGTTGAAATAAAAATTAGCAATCATAGGGACCCCGGAGGGGACAAAACGGCATTGCAGGCCCACGATGCCGCAAGAGGCCGCGCACGCCAAGTCTCCTTTAACGATTCGTTAAAAAAAGAAAAGCCGTTTTCCCGTGAGGGAAAACGGCTTTTCGTAAAGCACCCGATGCTTACATGTTGTAAGTCACCGTGCCGAAGGAGGCCGCTGTGATCGACACCTGCGTCTGCGTCTGGACGACGGTCAACTGGGTGTAGTCTTCGCTGGCCACCGGGGAGATGCTGCGGATGTAGTTATCCGTGCTCGTGCCCACCAAGTCGGTATAACCGGCCTGGGTGACGCCCTTGTCCAGCATGTACTGGGAGGCAGCGGTCGCAACCTGGCGCAGATTGTTCGTCACCGCTTTGATGCGGGACTGCTGGCGCACTTTGCTGAACGCGGGAATAGCCATCGCGGCCAAAAGGCCGATGATGACGACGACGATCATGATTTCCACCAACGTGAAGCCCTTGCGGGCGGATTTATTATTCATAATATACCTAGTTGTTATGTTAAATGTCCGGCAGATAGCCGAAGCGATGAGGACTATAGCTAGATCGACACCGAATATCAACCCTAAAGGAATTTTAAGGGGTTTTTAACAATCGTCCTAATCATTGAATAGTAATGATTTAGGGTGTATGCCTCAGCCCACGACCCCACCTGCACCAGTGTGTACGGGGCGGAAAGGGTATAACATTTAGATTACATTAAATCCCGGCGTGGATGAGGTGGTTAAACAAGGAAGGTCGGTTTTGTTGCCGAGATTGATCAAAAATGCGCAAAAAAAAGCCGTTTCCTGAAATCAGGAAACGGCTTTTCAAGAGGCTGTGGTGGCTTACATATTGTAAGTAACCGTGCCGAAGGAGGCCGCCGTGATCGACACCTGCGTCTGCGTCTGGACGACGGTCAACTGGGTGTAGTCTTCGCTGGCCACCGGGGAGATGCTGCGGATGTAGTTATCCGTGTCCGTGCCCACCAAGTCGGTATAACCGGCCTGGGTGACGCCCTTGTCCAGCATGTACTGGGAGGCAGCGGTTGCAACCTGGCGCAGATTGTTCGTCACCGCTTTGATACGGGACTGCTGGCGCACTTTGCTGAATGCGGGAATAGCCATCGCCGCCAAAAGGCCGATGATGACTACGACGATCATAATTTCCACCAACGTGAAGCCCTTGCGGGCGGTTTTATTATTCATGATATACTTCTATGGTTTATGGTTAATTCATGTCAGCGAACCCACCTTGGCTCAAACGGTGGATTGCGTATGCCATGTTGGAGCAAACAAAATCAAACGATAGTTTAACGAGCAAGCTTATTTCGAGGAGAAAACCTAATTTAATAAATTTTTGACGCTGATGAAGACCGTTGGGATTGCGTTGAAAAAATGTTAAGATTGAGTCACGCGTCGTAATCATGACGTAATCTTCCAGCGAAGCCTTGCGACTTCACTCTTGCTCGATAAATAAGCACAACATGTGCCATCGGGTGATTGCCCCAGAAAAATGACCGGGCAAACTCTTTATCAGCCAAACGATGTCAGTTAATGCACTTTTGCCTCAATCGCCACCGTCGTCAAGCGCGACCTGGGGCACCCACTGGCCGCGCAAAGACCATTTTGCCGCCGGCCGAGGGAACCACATTTACCACTTCGACGTCAATCTGTCGTCCGATGAATTTTTCCGCGTCGTTGACCACTACCATCGAGCCGTCGCCCAAATAGCCGACCGCCTGACCGGATTCTTTGCCCGGCTTGACCAGTTCGACGCTAAAGCCATCGCCAACCGTCACCTCCGGATGCAAGGCCCGCGCTAATTTATTAAGGTTGAGCCACTGCACGTCGTGAAATTCGGCCAGTTTGGCCAAATTGTAGTCGGTGGTCAGCAAACGAGCTTTCAGGCTGCGAGCCACAAAAATAATTTTGTCGTCCATCTGCTGGCGGTTTTCCAAGGCAATATCGTGAACGCGCAGTTCAAAAGCCGGGATGCGCCGCAATTCGTTGAGCACCTCCAAGCCGCGGCGACCACGGCTCTGGCGCTGGGGGTCGGACGAATCAGCGATGTGATTCATTTCCTCGATAACAAACCGGGGCACCACGAGAGTGCTGCCCAAAAAATGACTTTGGCACACGCCGAGAATGCGCCCATCGATCAGTGCGCTGGCATCGGCGACAACCAAAGGGCTGGCCACTTCCTGGGGCACAAAGCGCACGTAGGGGATGATGAGGTTGAAGTCATCGCGACCACGCAAGGCCATCACCGAAGTGACATACAGCGTAATAACAAATAAAACGATGCGGACCATGAATACGTCTTTGGGGTCCGCCCCCGTAAAGAAGGGCGAGGCATTGATCAGCACGCTAATGAGAACGGCCATCGCGAGGCCAAATGTCACCGCCGTCAGTGCACGCAGGGAAAATCCCTTCAAGAGCAAATCGAGCAGAATCGTCAGAGCGCCAATGCCTGCCGCGACCAGCATGCAGGTCACCAGGGGCTTCCAATCGGGATTGGCGTACCAGACCAGCCAGCCGCCCATGAGGCACAGGGCGAAGAACGCCACGCGAATGACAGTGAGGTTGCGATTCATGAATGATGGCAGGCGGCGTGGCAGAAAATGAGCCGGTATCGTTATATCACTTATTCCGGGTCAGCAGCCACCAAGCTACGAAAGGGGCCAATATAAAAACTCCCATCACGATGAACAAGATTAATTGCGCACGGAAGACGACCGCCTGCTCCGCCGCAGATAGCGGGCGCGGTGGCGGTTGATGGTTGCGGGCATCTTCAGTTTTGGCGGGCCAAGGCCAAGGATCAGACATGGGGAACAGCATGGAGTTCCCAGTGCGGGTCGGCAAGCCCAAGGGTGGCGTGGGCAAAGACTCGTCTTCAACACTTTCTAGCCTTGAAGAAGAAAGAGGCCTCCGCCACGGTGGCGGCGAATGATGCAGACGACCGATCGCGTCCAACTGCGGACAATGAAGCCATCTCCGACCCGATTGGCGGGCTTGGTCCTGTTTGTTTTGCTCACCGCGGCCACCGTGTACTATGCCGCCTTTAACGCCCGCTTTATCACCTTGCCCGGCGCACAGGAGGCACGCGAAGCAGCCATTCCATTGACGACGGGGTTGATCCTGGCGGGAGGCCAGCCCTATGATTTATCGTCGTCGCCAGCCATCACCAACGTGTACGGCGTGGTTTATAATTACCTGGTGGCGCCGGCGGCCAAAGTTTGGGGATCAACCTTCGCCGTGCATCGCATCGCCAGCCTGGTTTTTTTGATCGCGAGTGCAGTTTTGCTCCACGCCTTGTTGCGAAAAGAAAATATTGGTCGCTCCCTGGCGCTGGCTGGTGCGGCATTTTTCTATCTTTTTAATGTCACCACTTATGCCATTGGGGCACGCCCAGATACCTTGGGAACGGCGATTTATTTGGCGGTGGTAATGCTCGTATGGCCCGGCGGGAGCAAAGATAAACCGCCGCTCGCCAAACTGATGTTGAGCATCGCCTTGGGTGTGCTGGCTTTTTACACCAAACCTTATTTCGTGCTGGCCCTGGCACTGGCCACGGCGGTTTTATTTGTTACGTATGGCTGGCGTTGGGCCGCAGCTTATGCCGCAAGCGCCAGTGCGTTAATGGCGGCGAGCATCCCCTTGGTTTTGCATTTCTGGCCCTATTACTTGTTTGAGGTCTATACGACTCATATTCACTCGGAAGCCGATCCACCGGGTTACTACTGGCTGCAAACGAAGGATTTTCTGATCATGCATGCGGGTTTGGTGTTGGTCTTGGCGGGTGCTGGGATCGTCTGGATGCGAAAGGTGGCAAAAACAGGATCCGCTCCGTCAACAATGGGGTGGCCGAATGCCGGCCTAATGTGCCTGCTCCTGGCACTGGGCGCGCTGTCCCGGCTGGGTGCGCATGCCGGCGCTTTTCGGATTTATTGGGAGCAATTGGTCATGCCGTTTTTAATTCTGGTGGCTTTGCGGGCCGTCGCACGCAGTGAAAGTCAGCTGCGTGCCGTTGGCCTGAGTCTGCTGGCGATGAATGCGGTCATATTACTGACGTGGGCGCGACCCGTATGGCCGGCAGATTCCACGTCCGAGCGAAATGCGTGGCAGCAATTGACCGCCGATCGACCCTGGCAATTGCTGCCTCCCTCCTTGCTGCCGGATGTTGCCCCCGCCGGAATGCCGGTGATTGAAAACGGCCAAATGACTTATTTCGCCAATCTGGCCATGGAATACCTGCCGCAGCAAGACCCGGCTTACCAGCGGGTGCTGCAATACCTGCTCAAAGTCCGCACGCTGATTTGGCAGCGGCGCTTTGATGTCATCGTCAGCCCCAATGATTTTCGCGTATTCATCCCGCCGCATTTTCTCAGTGAACATTACGAACCGCATTTGGTTACTTTCTCGATTTACTTTGCCGACTACAACACGCCGGAAAACTATGGTGTGGGCCAGCGCAGCTATGTGGCCTGGGTGCGCAAGCCGGGCCCCGAACATGCATGGGCGGGAAACATTTCCCCGCCGCCCGCCACGATTTCTCCCACGGGACACTAAACTATTGTTTGGATTTATCGGTGATGGTTGAGGCTTGGCGCAGACGATTCCCTGAATATTGTTGGAGGTGGTCATGCCTGACGCCTCCGGCTCCTCCACCATTGCGCTGCCGCGTCCAACACCGGTGCGCACGGTGACTCTGCTGGCCCCTTGCTATAATGAGGAGGCCGTGCTGCCGGCGTATTACGAGCGCGTCCACGTCCTCGCGGCCAATCACCCAAAGCAGATTTTTAATTTTTTGTTCGTCAACGACGGCAGCAATGATTCCACGCCGGTTTTATTGGATGATCTGGCCACCAAGGATTCACGCGTGCAGGTCATCCACCTTGCCGCCAATCGGGGCCATCAAATCGCGCTGACTGCCGGGCTCGATGTGGCCGACAGCGACTTGGTGGTGATTCTCGACGCCGATTTGCAGGATCCGCCGGAAGTAGTGGCCACGATGATTGAAAAGGCCGAAGCGGGGTGCGATGTCATCAATGCCCAGCGACGTGAGCGCGAAGGTGAAACCTGGTTCAAACGCATGAGCGCAGCGTTGTTTTACCGGCTGATGCAAAGGCTGGCGACACGAGCGTGGTTGAAGGATTGCGGTGATTTTCGCGGATTGAGTCGACGGGCAGTGCAGGCGATGCGCCATTACCGCGAGCCGCACCGCTTCATGCGCGCGCTGGCGCTGGAATTGGGTTTTCGCCAATGCGTCATCGTTTACGACCGCGCGCCGCGTCAGGCGGGCGAGACGAAGTATCCGCTGGGCAAAATGGTCAAACTGGCGATCGACGCCGCGCTAGGATTTTCTACGGCGCCCATTCGCGGCATTATCTGGCTGTCGCTGCTGCTCTGGGGTGTCAGCCTGACTTACCTCGCCTGGGCGTTGTATGATAAATTTTTTCTGCATCACACGGTGCAAGGCTGGACGTCGCTGGTCATGCTGGTGGTGTTTTTTGCGGGCCTGCAATTGTTCTGCCTCGGCATCATCGGGCAATACGTGGCGCGAATTTTTGAACAAGGCCAGCGGCGGCCTTTGTATACAGTGATGGAAACGCGCAATTTGCCGACGAAGTCGATTGAGCAATAATTCACGTTTCTGAATATAACTATTTTTCTCATGCCCGACATTGGCCAGCACAACGTTGAAATCCACGAAAACCGCGCGGCGTGGGAGCGCAAACCGGCGCTGCGCAAAGTGTATCGCGGATTTTATGAAGAAATTGCCGCGGCGCTGCCGAAGGGCGTGAACGGGCTGACCGTTGAGCTCGGCTCGGGCATGGGCAACATCAAGGAAGTGCTGCCCGCGTGCATTACGTCGGACCTGTTTCCGAATCCGTGGCTGGATCGCGTGGAAAATGCCTACGCGCTGAGTTTTGCGAATCAGTCGGTGGCTCATTTGATTCTGTTCGATGTGTGGCATCACCTGCAATATCCCGGCGCGGCGCTGCGTGAATTTCGCCGCGTGCTGGCGCCCGGCGGCGTGGTCGTGCTGTTTGAACCGGCGATGGGGCTGCTGGGGCGGAGCGTTTACGGAATGTTTCATCACGAGCCGCTGGGCCTGGGTGATGCGATTGATTGGGAGATTCCGGAAAATTTCGACGCAACGAACCAGACTTATTACGCGGCGCAGGGGAATTGCTGGCGACTGGCGCGATCGGTGATGACGATGAATGGAGCGCAACGTCCGACGGCGCTGGCGGGCTGGGAAGTTGAGCGCGTGAAATATTTTCCGTCGTTGAGCTATTTGATGAGCGGCGGTTTTCGCGGGCCGCAGATGTATCCGGATTTTGCGTTGTCGGCGTTACAGGCAATAGAAAAGTTTTTAGCGCCGGTGCCGGCGTTGACGGCGGCGCGGATGATGGTGGTGTTGCGGCGGAAATAAGAAGAAAAGGCACGCTAGGTCGGTCAAGGATGCCCGACCCAACCTCCAGCAAGTAAATCAATAGGCAACCTCAACCGGCCCCTTTTTGTTCTGCCCGTTCAAGCATTCTCGCTCGTTAATCTTTCAACACCATGAAGTCAAAGAGGGAGTAAGCGGATTGCGCCGGTGGGGTGGCGGTGGCCGCGACTGGCGCGGTGGCTGTAGGCGTAGTCGGCGCAGTCGGTGCAGCGCCTGAAGACGCGGCGGCCGCAGGGCCGGCGACTGTGGTGGAAGCCGTTGTCGCTGCAGTAGCTGTTGCTGCTGGCGGCGTACCAGCAGGCCCGCCGCGACCGCCGCGCCGACCGCCACGGCCACCGAAGGGCACCGGAGCGCGCTCGGTTGCATTCACGCGCACATACCGCGCTGAGGTGGTTTTAAACTTTTCGTCGGTGACCGTGTAGGATCCACCCTGGGTCGTGCTGAAAACATCGCTCCACGCTATCGCATCGGTGGAGGTCTGAATTTTAAAGGTCTTCGCCGCGTTCGTGTTCCATTTGAGGATGACGCGGTTGATGTCCGTCGGCGCGCCGAGATCCACCATGATCCATTGTTGGTCGCCGGGGGCGCTGTCCCAGTGGATATTGATGTAGTCTTGATAATCCTTGGGTGCGGTGACGTTCCTGGCCAAATTGGTGCCGTCGTCGGAGGAGGCCGTGACGGTTTTGCCGGCAGCGAGATTCCGGGCGGGGTCAAATTTTCTCCAGGTGCCGTCCTTCAAGTCGAGATCCCAGTCCTGATAATAATTCACGATGGGATCGTTCCCATCGAATTCCGTCGGCAGCCAGATGTAGTCGCCGTTGCGGCCGGTGGGGAGATTTTTGGTCCAGCGGTCCCCGTCAAACATGTAGAGCGTGCCCTGTGGGCCCGGGAAGGGATAGACAAAGTCGACCTGCGAATCCCAGGAATTGTTGGAGCCGGGAGTGGAGAGCGGCTTGGCGGGAGTCCACGGACCGGCCAGGTCGGTCGCCGTGTAGTAACTGGTGCCGGAGGACTGGATGCCAGCGGTGCGCGAGGTGCCGTAATAGTAGAGGCCGTTGCGCTTGAAAATGTGCGGGGCCTCGCGGCTGCGGATGTCCCACAGGAACATGCGCTTGTCCAGCGTCAGGTAATCGTCCGACATCCGGTAGATGCCGTGCTGGGCGTTAGTGCCGACCGCCCACGAAACATAGGCGATATACGCCTTGCCGTCATCGTCCTCATAGGCGGACATGTCGCCCATGCGGGCGTTGTCGACCAGCGTCTGGCTTTGCAGGGTGAAGGGGCCTTCCGGTTTGTCGGCGGTGGCGATGCCCAGGAAGGCGCCGTTGCCGTTGTATTTCATGAACATCACATACTTCTTCGTCTTGTCGTTGTAGAGTACGTCGATGCGGTTGGCGTCCACGTCCTGGTGCATGCACACGCCCAGGTTGGTCCAGTGGATGAGGTCGGTGGACTTGTAGACGTATTGGTCAAAGAACCCGCGGGGATTCCCGCCATACCAATAGAAAATTCCGTTGAACTGGCGGAGACAGCCGCTGCGGGTGAGGATGCGCTGGCCGTTTTGGTCCACCCAGTAGAAATCATTGTGGATGGTTACGAAATCGGCGTTCGACGCAGTGGATGGTGCAGTGGGCGGTGATTGAGTCGCAGGGGAAGGTGCGGCCACTTGTGCGTCGGCGGTGTGGCTGAGCAGCAGCGCGACGGTCGGGAAAAGAAAGCGGTACAGAAGACGCTGAAGGAAGGGATTTTTCATAAGGGTAGAAAAAACGGGCCGGGGTTGAGGTTGCCGTGATTTGACGGAGATAAATGTGAGGGGTCAAACAGAAAGGACCAGCCGCACTCTTGCTTGGCCAAATCGTATTCCAGCACCTGCACAAAGGTTGACCTGGCCATGTCTTTTGGCCATTATCGCATCAAGCCAGCGATGTCTTCCCCCGTCAAATCCACCAGCTCGGTCCGCGAGCATTATGGCCCTCAAAAAACGGCGGGGCGTAGGTTCGACCACGCTTTCTGGCAGGCCCAGGGACCCGAAGCCATTTTTAGCGCCGCCAGCGATTTGATTCAGGATTATTTCGTACTCAAACACGGCCATGCGCTTCTGCCGATGGAACGAGCAGTGGAATCGTATCGTCGCAAATAATTTACAGCGTTGGCCGAGAAAAGATCGGATGAATTCTCGTGCCAAGACGTCAGGCGCAAAGTTAAGAGTGAACCATGGGCAACCTAGCCGCATCCGGCTCTGCTGACAAAACACTTGCCAAAAATCCACCACCGCAAAAAATTCAACGCGACCCCAATACCACCGATGCAAAAAATCACCGCCTTCCTCTGGTTCAACAACAACGCCGAACAGGCGGTCAAGTTCTACACGTCCGTGTTCAAGAACTCCAAAATCACCCAAATTTCCCGCCGGCCCGCTTCCGTCGCCAAACACACCGGCCAGCCGCGCGGTTCCATCCTGACCATCGCCTTCACGCTGAACGGACAAGAGTTCATTGCCATGAACGGCGGACCCCACGTCCAATTCAACCAGGCCATTTCCCTGATGGTTTATTGCGACACGCAGGCGGAACTGAACCGCTATTGGAAAAAGCTCACCTCCGGCGGCGGCAAAGCCATCGTCTGCGGCTGGCTGCAGGACAAATACGGTTTATCGTGGCAGATCGTGCCCAAAGACATCATCAAACTCATCAGCGACAAGGACCCCGCCAAAGTCGATCGCGTTATGCAAGTCGTCATGGCCAGCGTAAAACTCGACTTCAAAAAGCTCCAAGCCGCCGCCAAGGGCAAATAAAGCGGAGCGGACTGAGAGGAAGTTGCTTTTTGGGGTTTACTGGGTTTGGGGGAGGGGGTTAACCAGCCCGACCAAAAACGCCGCGCCGTCGAAGCCCTTCGCGCCGAAATCGAATCACTGCTGCACGCTTGATCAAAACCACTTCGCGGCCTCGCCAGAGTTGGGCGTCGGCTGGCCTTACTTGCGGCGCTTGCGGATAATGACCGTGCCCGTCGCAGCTAGCGCGGCGAGTAGCGGCCATGCCGCCGGCTCGGGCACCGCCGTCACTGCAATACTGTAGGGCGAACTTAACCCTGTCACCAGCGCAGAGTTGATCACCGCGCCGGTGGTCGCGTTGTATTCGCCGACGGAATTGATGTTGTTGTTCGTGACATACAGGTCGCCATTCGCGACCGCCACGTCGGTTGGATAACTCAGCCCCGTCGTGATAAACGACGCGTTGAGGACTGCGCCCGTGCTGGCGTTGTATTCACCGATGGATTGGCCGCTGTTGTTCGCGACATACAGGTTTCCGCCCCATACCGTCACGCCGGTGGGGCCGCTCAATCCCGTTACCAGTGAGCTGTTGATTGTCGCGCCCGTGGTGGCGTTGAATGCGCCGATGGTGTTATTGCCGTAGTTCGCCACGTATAAATTGCCGCTCCCCACGCTCACGCTGAATGGTGAGCTTAATCCCGAGACCAGCGTGCTGTTGATCACTGCGCCCGTGCTGGCGTTGTACAGGCCCACTGTGCCGTCGCCAGAGTTCAGGACATATAAGTCTCCGTTTGCCACCGCCAGACTGATGACACCGTCCTGCCCCGTTATGAAATTGCTGCTGAGGGCCGCGCCCGTGCTGGCGTTATACTGGCTCACTGTGATGGTGTTACTCGTGGTATACAGGTCATTATTCGATGCTGCCACCGAAAAGGTGGCGCCGACACTCAATCCCGACACCAGCGCGCTGTTAATTTCCGCGCCAGTGGAACTATTATACTCACCGATGGTGCCGTCGCCATTGTTCGCTACATATATCATCTGTGCCTGGGCCACGGGCGCCAGCGCCAGTTGCACCGCTAGTCCGGCTGCAAATACCCCAATGGAAACCTTGCGCCAGCGCGCGTGAAAGGACGGTGCAATAGTCATGTGCATGAGTGAAAATTATCTTCAATAGTTGAACAAACGTGTAAAATTATAATCTCTCGAATGAATTTGGCAAGAGTAAAATTAGGGTGTTTCCACTATAACTGACAGGAGATTGCTTTTATGAGTGTGGTTTTCGGATTTGCCGGGGGTCGTGGCGTGGGTTAATTTCATCCCATCTTTCGCCCATGCGTTTTCTCAACATTTCCGCTTATAAATTCGTCGCCCTCGAGGCGCCGGAGAAGTTGCAGGCGGAATTGCGCCAGCGGTGCGCCGCGGCGAAACTCAAGGGCACGATTCTGCTGGCGCCGGAGGGCATCAACTTGTTTCTCGCCGGGACGGAAGCGGGCGTGCGCGGCGTGCTGGCGTGGCTGATGGCCGACCCGTGTTTCGCCGGGCTGCCGGTGAAGGAGTCCTGGTCGGACGAGCAGCCGTTCAACCGCATGCTGGTGAAAATCAAAAGTGAAATCATCACCATGCGCCAACCGATGATCCGCCCGATGAACCAGCGCGCCCCGCACGTCGATGCCCCCACGCTGAAAGGCTGGCTCGATCAGGGACGCGACGACGAGGGCCGCGAGATTGCCCTGCTTGACACGCGGAATGTTTTTGAAGTCGAAATCGGCAGTTTCGAAAATGCGCTCACGCCGGCGCTGAAGTCCTTTGGCGAATTTCCCAAACAACTGGCCAAGCTCGACCCGCAACTCAAAGAAAAAACCGTGGTGACGTTTTGCACCGGCGGCATCCGCTGCGAAAAAGCGGCGCTCTATATGGCCGAGCAGGGCTACGCGCATGTGTACCAGCTCGACGGCGGCATCCTTAAATATTTCGAGGAAGTCGGCGGCGCGCACTACCACGGCAACTGCTTTGTGTTCGACCGGCGCGTCGCGCTGACCCCGGAGCTGACCGCCGCCGGGCATGTGGAGTGTTTCAACTGCCGGGCGGTGCTCTCACCCGCGCAACAGGAGTCGGCCAGTTATGTGAAGGGTGTGTCGTGCCCGGATTGTGTGGTTTAGATAATTACCTTTTTGATGGTCCGGCGGTGGTCCGGCGGCCGCCGGACTGCTGCCGCATTGACGGGTTCTTGGTTCGAGGGTTAAGTGACCGTGGCCATCTCTTGAACGGAGGACTGCAATGACGCACTGGACGACTGGAATCTGCGAAGCCAACGGCATCAACATCCACTACCGGAGGACCGGCGGGGCCAAGCCGCCCGTGGTTTTACTCCATGGGTTGACCGGGAGCGGAGCGTGCTGGAGTTTTTTGGCGAGAGAGATCGAAGACGAGTACGATGTCGTGATGCCGGATGCCCGAGGGCACGGGGATTCGAGCACGCCGCCCGATGGCTATCACTACGAAAATCTTGCCAGCGACGTGATTGGGCTCATCGAAGAGCGCGGGCTGACCAATCCCGTGGTGCTGGGACATTCGATGGGAGGCCTGACGGCGGCCGTGGTGGCGAGCCGGCTTGGCACCGCCATTCGCGGCGTGATCCTGGCGGACCCGACGTTCTTGAGCCTGGAGCGCCAGCGCGAAGTGCACGCGAGCGATGTCGTCGAGCAGCAGCGGCGACTGCTCAGTTTGGGCGAGGGGGAAGCACTGGCGCAGACGCGGGTCCGCCACGCGCATCGTCGGCCCGAGATTGTCGAACTCGTAACCGCAGCGAGGCTGAATACGCGCATCGTGGCTTTCGATATTCTTACGCCGCCCAACCCGGATTATCGCCAGCTCGTGAACACGATTTGCGTGCCGATGCTGCTCGTCATCGGCGACAACCCCGTGGTTTCCGTGGAAATGGCGCGCGAGTTGCAGAAGCTTAATCCGCGCCTGCGGGTCGAGCAGATACAAAACGCCGGCCATGGCCTCCCGTATGACCAACCGGAACGTTTTGCGGCGGTGGTCAGAGCCTTCCTGCGCTCGGTGGCCACGTCGTAGCTTAATGGTCACTGAGCTTTCGCGCAGTGGGTTAAGCACCCCCATTGACCGGGACATTTTTCGGGCCTACTTTTTGCGCACCATGAGCGAAAACAAAATCTACATTGAACAGCGTCCCGAGGGGGATTACGCCGTTCGGCAGGCAAATTCGGAGAGGGCGAGCGCGGTGGCGCCCACTCAGGAAGAAGCGATTGGAATTGCGAAGAAGATGTTTCCGGGCGTCAAACCGCATGTGGAGCGGGTTCGCGAGACCGCCCAGGGCGGCCGGGATAAATGGCGGGGGGCGTAATTGGGTTTCAGTTTTGGTTTAACTGAACGGAGGGGAAGTTGCTTTTTTAGGTTTACGGCAAAATTTAAAAGCCGAGCCGTCTGGCCCCCGGAATGTTTGACCACGGAGAACACGGAGGACACAGAGAAACCTGACCCCGGCTGGCCCTGCTGCCGGTTCAATCCCAAAGGGATTGTAGCCTACAGCCCCGGGTTGTCCGGCGGCAGCCGGAAGCTACCCGGGGTAACGGGATATAAATTTGATTCAACCCTGACAGGGTTGAATCTCGTCATCCACGATGACCCAGGGTAGTCCGGCAACCGGACAACCCTGGGCTACAAGATGCAATCCCGTTGGGATTGAAAGTCCATTTAGCGATGGAACAAGAGGTGACCTAGCATCGGCTGGCCTCATCTAGTCTAGGTAAAAAGGTAAAACCTGACCCCTTTTCGCGCTCACCAGCCGCGTCATCGTGCACTCGGATCGCGGGGCCGAGTTCGCCAGCGGTGTCTATCGCAAAACACTCGCCAGCCACGGCCTCATTGCATCCATGAGCCGCACTGGCAACTGCTACGACAATGCCCATATCGAATCGTTCTGGAGCAGCTTAAAACACGAACTCATCTACCGCCAGCGTTTCGGCTCCAGAGCCGAAGCCCGCAGCGCCATCTTCGACTACATCGAGAGCTTCTATAACCGCCGCCGGTTGCATTCCAGTATCGGCTATCAAAGCCCGCTCGACTTCGAAGCTCAACTCAACTAACCAACCATTACCCTAAATCCACTGTCCGAATAATCGTGGCAAGCCCAACCTGACCCCTTTTGGCCCTCTAAATTACTTAACTGCAGGAGTTTTGTCTTTTGGCCTCATCTTGTCAAAGTGCTTGCCAATAAAATCATTCCAATCTTTGTAAAAAGTACTCGGCTGATAATTTTCCTGAAGAAATTTTCCATCAACTTTTCTGAACGTTTCTTCAAACCCCAAACCATTGCCATTAATGTCGTAATAAATGACATTATAGCTGATCACCTGTACGCCATTGTCGATTTTGGTTTTCAAATCCACAACATCTGCGGCCATTATCGAAGAAAATTCGGAAATTTTTTCTTTAGGTTTTATCATAATACGATTCGGATCATCGCCAAGCCCATCGAGGTCAATGACACCAGAATATGTTTCGCCAATATTATCAATAACACAATCCGTATTAACGTTCATCGCAGGATTTTCGGAATCATTAGACAAAACATAATTTATAATCAGAAGCATTCCTGCCCTAACAGGGTCTTTGCGGATTTCCATTCCAGTTATTTGAATGCTTACTATTGGAGCAGTAGCCGCGCGAAGACTTTTGGTGGAAATATCATAACTTTGTTGTGCAATTTTAAGTTCCTCTTGAGCGGCTTGCGCCTGCTTTTGAGCAGCATCTATTTCAGCTTTATTGTCAGCCTCCATCTGTTGTGTGACTTCAAAAACTTTTTGACTTATCTCGTTCGCTTTTTGTGCAGCAGCAATACTCTGTTGAGTGAGGTCAATGCTTTTTTGGGTAAGCTCAATCGACTTCTGATTAGCGATTACACTATCTTGCGCCGCCTTGATGCCCTCTTGATTTAAGGTCAAACCCTTTTCATTGAGATTGATGGCCTCAAGTGTAAGGTCATTTGCATGACGATACGTGATCAAAACCGCGATGGCCACACATAGCCCAATGAATTCAATAAGAGATAGATGTTTCTCGAAAACACCGACAAAAGCCCTCCAGCAGGAACCAATGCGCTTCCATGTAGTAGCATGCGTCGGATGTTGTTTGGACATACTGAAATCCCTTTCATGTCCAAATTACATCTCAGATGAAAACGATTTAAATTCTTGATATAGTACCCCTCACTGACACGCCTCGCAACTCTCTCCATTTCGGCGGGCTTCGAGGCTGCAGGCTTGTTTTTCCTCGTCGGAGTAGATGCGCTTGGTCATGGGCGGCATGGTGTTGCCGGCTTCGATGGCGGCGGCGAGACCGGCGACTTGATCTTCGTCGCTCTTGCCCATGTGGCCGCGGGTTTCCTTCTTAATCGCAACGGTGGCTTTCTCGATGTTCGAGGCGCCGAGGGTGCGGAGGTAATACGTGGTCTTGAGGCCCTTGCGCCAGGCGGCGCGGTACATGTGCGAGAGGGTCTTCAAGTCCGGCTGGCGGAGGAAGAGGTTGACGGACTGCGACTGGTCGATCCACTTCTGCCGGCGCGCGGCGGCGTCGAGCACGTAGTCGAACTCGATGCCGAAGGCGGTGGCGAACATGTGGCGGATTTCGTCGGGGATGCGGGCGATGTCCTTGAGTTCGCCGTCGAAGTACTTGATTTCGTCGATCATCTTGGCGTCCCACAGGTTGCGCTGCTTGAGTTCCTTGACGAGCGCGTGGTTGAGCACGATGTATTCCCCGCCGAGGTTGCTCTTGACGAAGAGGTTTTTGTAATACGGTTCGATGCAGGGCGAAGTGCCCATGATGTTCGAGATGGTGGCCGTGGGCGCGATGGCGAGGACGTTGCTGTTGCGCATGCCCTGGGCGCGGATTTTTTGGCGCAACGGGGTCCAATCCATGCGGCCGCCACGGGGAACTTCCACCGGCACGCCGCGTTCCTGCTCGAGGAGTTCGAGCGTGTCCTGCGGGAGAATGCCGCGGTCCCACTTGGAACCTTTATAAGAGGAGTACGCGCCGCGTTCGCCGGCGAGGTCGCTTGAGGCTTCGTAGGCGTAGAAGGCGATGGCTTCCATGAACTCGTCGTTGAACTCGACCGCTTCGGCAGAGGCAAAGGCGTGGCCGCGCTGGTAGAGCGCGTTGTGCAGGCCCATGACGCCGAGGCCGATGGGCCGGTGGCGCAGGTTGGAGGTCTCGGCGGGTTTCGTCGGGTAGAAGTTGATGTCGATGACGTTGTCCAGCGCGCGCACGGCGACCTGGATGGTCTCGCGCAGCTTCGCGTGGTCAAGCGAGCCGTCGGCCTTCAGGTGCGTGTCGAGAATGACGGAGCCGAGATTGCAGACGGCGGTTTCCTCCACGCTGGTATTGAGCGTGATTTCCGTGCAGAGGTTGGACGAATGGATGACGCCGACGTGGTCTTGCGGGCTGCGGATGTTGCACGGGTCCTTGAAGGTGATCCAGGGGTGGCCGGTTTCGAAGAGCATCTTGAGCATCTGCTTCCAGAGCTCGATGGCGGGCACGGCCTGGCCGTAGATTTTGCCTTCGGCGGCGAGTTTTTCGTAATGCTTGTAGCGTTCCTCAAAACGGCGGCCATAGAGCTCGTGCAAGTCGGGAGCTTCGTTGGAACGGAAGAGCGTCCAGTCCTCGCGGGCCTCCATGCGCTTCATGAACAAGTCGGGAATCCAATTCGCGGTGTTCATGTCGTGCGTGCGGCGGCGGTCGTCGCCGGTGTTCTTGCGCAGCTCGATGAAGTCGTTGACGTCGTTGTGCCACGTTTCGAGGTACGCGCAGCCGGAGCCGCGGCGCTTGCCGCCCTGATTCACGGCGACCAACTGGTCGTTGTGCAATTTGAGGAAGGGAATGACGCCCTGGCTTTCGCCGTTGGTGCCCTTGATGTGGCCGCCCGTGCCGCGCACGGAGGTCCACGAACCACCGAGGCCGCCCGCCCACTTGGAGAGGAAAGCGTTTTCGGCGATGCCGCGAATCATGATGCTCTCGATATTGTCGTCGATCTTGTACAGGTAGCAGGACGAGAGCTGCGAGTGCAGCGTGCCGGCGTTGAAGAGCGTGGGCGTGGACGAGCAGAAGCGGCGGTTCTTATAGAGATTGTAGAGGCGGACGATCCAGTCCTCGCGGTCCTTGGGTTCGTTGAGGAAGAGGCCCATCGAAACGCGAATCCAGAAATACTGAGGCGTTTCGAGCCGGCGCGCGGGCTTGCGCGTCTTGTCGACGATGAGGTAGCGGTCGTAGAGCGTCTGGATGCCGAGGAAGTCGAAGTCGAGGTCGGCCATGGGGTCGAGCGCGTCGGCGAGTTTGGCGAGTTCGTATTTCAGGAGCGCGGGGTTGAGGCGCTCGATGCGCACAGCGTGCTCGAGGTACTTCTTGAAATGGCGCATGTGGAACGACTTCAACGCACCAATGCCGTCGCGCAGGATGTCCCAGCCCAAAACTTCTTCGTAAATGTAAGTGAGCAGGATGCGGCCGGCGAATTTGGAGAAGTCGGCGTCGCGCTCGATGAGCGTCTTGGCGTTGAGGATGACGGTCTGTTGCAGGCCCTGGCGCGTCATTTCCGTGGAAAGGGAACGGCGCAGCTCGACCTCGATTTGCTCGCGGGAGAGGCACAAGTCCAGGCCGATGGAAGCAAAGCCGATGCGGGCGCGGAGCTCGGCACCATCCCACATTTCGGTTTCGCCGCTTTCGCTCTTGAGGAAAATGATCTGCTCCTGGCGGGCGTCGTCCGGCGCGGCGGTGACGGCGGCTTGCACGCGGCGGCGGGCGCGCTCGGCGCGGTAAAGGATGTAGGCCTCGGCGACTTTGAAGTGACCATGGCGCATGAGTTCCTCTTGCACCAAGTCCTGCACGTCTTCGATGGAGACAAAGGCCTGGCCCATGTCGCGCACGCGGCCACTGATGGATTCGGCCACGCGGACGGCGGGCTCGCTATCGACGTGGAGGGAAAGGAAGGCTTTACGGACGGCGATTTCGACCTTGTTCTGGTCCCATGGCACGACCATGCCGTTGCGGCGGATGAGACGCACGTGGACGGGGAGCAATTCGCCCGCAGTGGCGCCGGAGCCGTCGCCATTTTTCGCGGTGGGCGAAGCGATGCCCGCGCGCTTGAAGACGAGGCTCATGGCGACGTCGTGCTGGTTTTGGTGGACGAGCGCCTTTTCGATGATGCGGTTGATTTCGTCCTCGGCCAAAACCTTGTCCTTGTTGGCGGCCCAGCGCGCGACGATTTCCTCGCCAACTTCCTTGGCGATTTCGGCGACGATCTGGCGGTTCTGGTCGGTGAAGATGTCGTTGACCTTGCGGGACAGGAGCAGGTCGGTGAGCGCGGCGCCGACGGTCTCGGCGATTTCGGCGAGATCGAAATGGCGGGCGACGCCTTCGGCCACGACCATGACGTCGGGCTGCACGACGGTGGAGGTGCCGATGACCTCGCGCCAGTTGAAGCGGGGTTTCTGGTCGTCGGGCGTTTGGGAAAAGCGTTTGAGGGCGTTGTCTTCGTCGAGTGGAATATGGCGGATCATGGCAGGTGTGGTTTAAGGTTTTAAGTGGTTAAAGTTAGGAAAGTGGCGGAGGTGGTAAAACAGGAGGCACGGCCGCGGTCGGGGGCGGTCCGCCGAACCAGTGCCGTGCTTTGGCTTGGGCTTGAAGTTGGTGGTGTGGTTTGATGGAGAAGAGGACGGCAACGGTCGCGACTACGAAGGCGATGACGTCGTCCACTTCGCCGATGACGGGGAGGAAATCGAGCGCGATGCCCAGGGAAAAAATGTAGATGAGGGCGCCGAGGAGCGCGCGCTTGGCCCAAAGCGGGACTTTGGGGTCCGTGCCGACGTAATAAAGAACGAGAATTTTTTCCACGACCCAGCGCGCCAGGGCCTTGACGGCCCGGACCAGCCAGAAAGATTGCTGAGGAGCATGGGATTGCACGCGGACATCCGGGGAAAGTTTCGTGTTTCGAGTTTAGGGTTTCGAGTTGTACTGAAGAGGCAAATTCAGTTTACAGCTCGTCGTTGTGGACGTCGCTGAGGGCGCTGGACTTTTGGTACTCGGTGACGCGGCCTTCGAAGAAATTCTGCTCCTTCTTGATGTCCATCATCTCGGCGAGCCAGGGCAGCGGGTTGGTGATGCCGGGCTTGAGGGGCTTGAGGCCCACGCCTTCGAGGCGGCGGTCGGCAATATAATCGATATACTGCATGAAGTCTTCGACGGTGAGGCCGACGCCGCCGACGGGCAGGCAGTCGCGAATGAATTCTTTTTCAATCGCCACGCCCTCGGCCATCAGGTCGGTCAGTTCCTGGCGAAAGGCGGGAGTCCAGATTTCCTTGTTCTCCTCGACGAGGTCCATGAGGAGGTTACGGAAGAGCTCGATGTGGTTGCTCTCGTCGCGCAGGGTGTAGCGGAACATCGAGCCGATGCCGGGGAACTTGTTCTGGCGGTAGAGCGAGAGCACCATGCCGAAGAGGCCGTAGAACTGCGTGCCTTCCATGACCTGGCCAAAGAGGAAGATATTTTTCGCGAGCGCTTTTTTGACTTCGGGGTCTTTGAGGTCGAGGTCGCGGCGCAGGGCGCGGGAGTTGCTGGTGACAAATTGGGTTTTGCGCTGGATGGTGGGGATGTCCTCGAACATCGCCTCGCACTCGTGGGGGTTGATGCCGAGCGCGCTGATCATGTACACCAGCGAGTCGGCGTGGATATTCTCCTCGTGGGCATGGCGGCCGAGCACGAGTTTCAACTCCGGCGCAGTGACGACTTCGCGGACGACGTGGATGATGTTGTCGCCGACGATGCCTTCGGCGGCGGAAAAGTAGCCGATGGCCATCTTGATGATCCAGCGGTCGACGTCGGTGATGGCCTTGGTGCTATCGCGCCATTGCTCGCAATCCTTCTGCATGGGCACATCCTCGGGCTCCCAATGGTTGTTCTTCATCGTCTTGTACAGGTCGTAGGCCCAGGTGTACTTGAGGGGCAGGATGTTGAAGAACATCGTCTGCCGGCCATTGATGACGCGCTTGGCGGCAAAGGCTTCTTCGGCTTTGGTGCGGTCGAGAATGAAAGATTTCGGGCCGATTTGGTAGGTGACGGTTTCAGCAGGCATGGTCGGTGTCTAAAACGATGCGAAGACTCGCAGGGCCGCCCAGCGGGCGGAGGTGGTCGTTTTTTCGGAGGTTGGATGTTCGATTTAGGTTCGGTTTCGGCGCGTTTCGGGCGTGTAGGGCAAGCAAGGCCCAGTACGCCCGAGGCGCGGGAAAAACAGGGCAGGAAATGGCGAGGGGTTCGGTCGGGAGCGGCCGCGAAATCCACCACTGCCTGCGTGGAGAGTACTATTTGCCCACTTTTGGTTCATTGTCAAGCGGCTCCACTACATTTAGTGTGACTTTTTTTAAAGACCCCTACCCGTAGGGGTATAAACCCCATATTTTTAGGGCCTTTGAGGTCAGTAGAGCAGCTTTTGGGCCGAAATAGTGGATTTTTACAGCGTAATTGAAGGGGGTGAAAAGGGTGTCAGGCGGCTGTTGAGGCCAAACTGCCTGGGAAAGCGAAAAAGTGCGCTCAAAGTGACCATTTCGCAACGAATTGTTGTTCTTTCTTTGCACAACGTTCACACAAACTGGGTTATTCACAATTGGCGGTGTGAAATCCAGTACCGCGCTCTTCCAATTCTGAACTTGGAATAAAGAATTTCTAACTCAATTTTCTGAGCACATATTTTTCGTAACAAGACTCACAAAGAGCAATATATCGCCCACGTTCGGTAACATGACATAGTGTCATTGGTGCAATCTGATCCCCGCATACATCGCAATCCTCGTGATCCCAACCCTCAGGCTCTATTTGAAATGTGTTAGCATCGAATTCGCCGCCCTCGTAAAGTATGCGCACGCGATGACCTCCAGCCTCAGGATACCATCTACCGGGATGTTTCGCGGATTCCTCCCGCACTGACGGCGGACAGTCTGAACCATCAGCAACAAAAGTAACCAACGCCTTGCGCTTTGGGATACGGCTAGGCATCCATTTTAATGTAGGAAGTTTGCTAATTTCTTCTCCTGTCATAGCGGTGTAGAGTGACGTTAAATAATCCGGTCAATTACAGCATTTTTGCGAGAATAAATTAACTTAATTTGCTTACAATTTAAGCAACGCCACTACCGCTGCCGCATTCAACTCCGTCAACCGCTCCACTGCCCTGTCGCACTTTCCGCGCAGGGTTTCCACGGGGTTGGTGGTGCCGACGCCGATGCTTTTAAAGCCGCCGGCGCGGGCGGCTTCGAGGCCGACGAAGGCGTCCTCAAACACCACGCACTTGGCGGGGGCGCGGTCAATTTTCGCCGCGGCTTTCAGGAAAACTTCGGGGTGTGGTTTGCCGTGGCTCACGTCCTCGGCGCTGACGATGCCCTCGAAATACCCGTGCAGATTGGCCAGCGTCATCACATGCTCAATATTCAGGCGTGGGGTCGAGGAGCCAACCACACACGGCACGCCCGCGGCGCGCAGGCCTTCCAATATATTGCGCACGCCGGGCAGGGCCTGGATGCCGCTGGTTTTTAAAATCTCGCGATAAAGCTCCTCTTTGCGCCGGCCAATGCGCTCGATTTCCGCAGGGTCGTGCGCCCAGTTGAGAATATTCGGAATGATGAACTGGTTCTTGCGGCCGAAGCCGGCCTTGAAATGCCCCGGCGGCAGCACGCGCTTTTCGGCAGCGGCGAGGAGATCCCAGCTTTGTTCATGCGCGGCGGAGGAGTCGATGATGACGCCGTCCCAATCAAAGATGGCGCCGAATTCGGAAATGTTGTTCATGTAATGAGCAGAATTCACCGCAAAGGCGCCAAGAGCGCAAAGGAAATATGGGTTGAAGTCTTAAGGTGCTTGGTGCTTAGTTCTTCGTTCTTGGTTAAGCCGTAAAAATACTATTCGGCAAAATCGTTGATGCAGCCCTTCCCAACCAAGCACCAAGAACCAGGAACCAAAACACCCTTTTCTTTATGTCCACTCTTGCTGTCGTCAAACCCAAGGTGCGCGGATTTGTGTGCGTCACCGCCCACCCGGCCGGCTGCGCCGCGCACGTGCGCGAGCAGATTGATTACGTCAAGTCGCAGCCGCCGCTCGCCCACGGGCCCAAGAAGGTGCTCATCCTCGGCGCGTCCACGGGCTATGGTCTGTCGTCGCGCATCGTGGCGGCGTTTGGCTCCAAGGCCGCGACGCTCGGCGTATTTTACGAGCGTCCGTGCGACAAGGGTCGTCCGGCTTCGGCGGGTTGGTACAATTCGGTGGCCGTTGAACAGGCCGCGCACGCGGAGGGACTTTATGCGAAGAGCATCAATGGCGATGCGTTTTCGGACGACATCAAACTGCAGACCATCGAGCGCCTCAAGGAAGACCTGGGCCAGGTGGATTTGGTGATTTACAGCCTGGCCTCGCCCCGGCGCACGGACCCGCGCAGCGGCGAAGTGTATAAATCCGTGCTCAAGCCCGTCGGCGCGCCGTTTACGGCCAAGACCGTGGACACTGACAAGAAGGAAGTTTTGGAAATCACGCTCGAACCGGCGACGGACGAAGACCTGCGCCAGACGACCAAGACCATGGGCGGCGAGGATTGGGAAATGTGGCTCGACGCGCTGCGGCACCACAACCTGCTCGCGCCGGGGGTCGTCACCGTGGCGTATTCGTACATCGGGCCGGAAGTCACCTACCCCATTTACCGCAACGGCAGCATCGGCAAGGCCAAGGAAGATTTGGAAAACACCGCCGCGCGCCTGACCGCCCGGCTTGCGGATTTAAAAGGCCGCGCGTGGGTGTCGGTGAACAAGGCGGTCGTGACGCAGGCGAGCTCGGCGATTCCCGTCGTGCCGCTGTACCTGTCGATTTTGTTGAAAGTCATGGCGGAGAAAAAAGTGGATGAAGGCTGCATCGAGCAAATCGAGCGCCTGTTTGCGCAACAACTTTACCGCGCGGATGGCAACGCCCCGACCGCCGACGCCCAGGGCCGCCTGCGCGTGGACAATTGGGAAATGCGCCCCGACATCCAAGACTCCGTGAAAAAAATCTGGCCCGAAGTAACTACGGCGAATTTGGCGACGCTGACGGATTTCCCCCGTTATCAGACGGAGTTTCTAAAACTATTTGGGTTTGGGCTGCCCGGCGTGAATTATGACGCGGAAGTGGAGCTGGAGTTGCCGTTGGGGTAGAAAATTTATCCGCGAATAAACACGAATTTTAAAATTCGTGAAGATTCGTGGATTAGCCCCTCACGGATGCGGCGTGATAGCCAGGATGGTGAGGATGGGAACGCGTTTGCCGCCGGAGAGTTCGTCCGGGCCGTAAAAGAAAAACACGCGGTAAGCGCCGGGGGTTTGGTTTTGCGCGTAAGCTTCCCACACGCGTTCGCCGTTGACGCCGACGAGGGATTGAAATTCATGCGTGTGCAAGCCGGGATGGCGCGGGTTGAGTTCCAACAAACCCAGGGTTTTTAATACCTGTTTGTGCAGACCTTTCTTGGACGCATCCTTGGCTAGCGCCTGCAACTGGGCGGCGGCCTCCGGGGTAAATCGCAACTGGCGCTGCACTGCTTTACTCCCTGGCGTGTTTGGCGAAGGAACCGAGGTTGACTGTGCGGCCCTCGGCGGCTTGGGTCAGCCCGCGCTTGACCGAAGCCAAGGCCGGCTTGTTCTCAAACAGCCACGCCTCGTAGGCCGGGATGGCCTTGACGGGGTCGAGGACGATCTGCCCCAAGCGGTTGCGGTAAACGTTGAAGGCGGTTTCGCCTTTGCCCGCGCGGCCCAGCGACAGCCGCTGCTTGGCGTCCGGCTTCACGATTTCCGCCATCAATTCAAAGTCCGCGTCCTTGATTACTGCGCTCATGCGGTAAAGTTAGCCCGATTCCCACAAGTGGTCAAGTGGGAAAATCCCACCGCCAAGGCGAAATCCATCCACGAATCAGCACGAATAGATGACAAGTTTCTGTCGAGAGTAGTGAGAGCACTTTAAGTCGGGATAAAGGACCGCAGAAGGCATTTTACAAGGCTTTGGACTTCATTAAGTTAAACCGGCCACAAGTCCTTTAGTGCAAGAACCACAAAATTTTGTGCCGACACTGATTTGACTATCTCGTAGTTTCAATATATTCTGAAACTATGATAACGTAATGCCATCATGAGCAACCACGCATTTCTCACCGGACACTGGCTAAACCTCGTGATGCTGAATTACGAGGCGGACCCCGCGCTGCTGGATCGGCTGGCGCCGCGGGGCACCGAGCCGGACCTGTGGAATGGGAAAGCGTATGCCAGCCTGGTTGGTTTTGAATTTCGCGCTGCCCGCCTGCATGGGTGGTACATCCCCTTTCACCAGAATTTCGAAGAGCTCAATTTGCGTTACTATGTGCGGCACCGGACCGCGGAGGGCTGGCGGCGCGGCGTGGTTTTTGTGAAGCAGTTTGCGCCGCGCCCGGCCGTCGCCCTCGTGGCCAGGTGGTGCTACAACCAAAATTTCCACGCGGTGCGGATGCGGCGCGAAATCCAGCGCGCCAGTCCGGACGCTCCTCCGGAAGTTGCTTATTATTTGCGCCACAACAGACAGTGGGCGACCGTGCGGGCGACGGGGGTCGGCACCGCGGCCCGACCCGGGCGCGAAACGCTCGATGAATTTATTGTCGAACACTACTGGGCCTACTGCGGTCAACGCGATGGCAGCACCCTGGAATACAAAGTCGAGCATCCGCCCTGGCGCGTGTGGCAGGCAATCAACGGTGAATTTACGGGAGATGTTGCACAGCTTTACGGGGAAAGCTGGATGGGCATCCTAGGCGCGCCGCCGGTTTCGGCGTTAATCGCGGAAGGTTCGGCAGTGGGCACCTACAAAGGGCGCAATATACAGGAGGAAAACTAATCCAGCCCAACCGCGACACCTACTTCTTCGCCGCCATGGTCTGCGCGAACATGGAGAGAATCCACGTCCAACCGTCCGAATCCTCTTAAGCTACACGGACATGCGAATCCCGTGCAAGCTTTGTCGAGTCGCCACCATTTTTGTTTGGGTTTCACTAACGGTAATTGGAATAGTCGGCTGCCATCGCATCACCGAGGGTGAAAAAGGCTACTCGACCACC